>Ga0209344_10000152_pt1 | contig 142438 bp, 133 predicted proteins | sample Cruoilmetagenom6_FD_187293 | JGI IMG/M metagenome (GOLD analysis project Ga0209344, IMG submission 187293) | Oil polluted marine microbial communities from Coal Oil Point, Santa Barbara, California, USA - Santa Barbara Oil Seep Sample 6 (SPAdes)... | ecosystem: Environmental > Aquatic >... | reverse complement strand
GACAAATAAAACGTTTAAACCATATTAAAAACACAAGAAACACTGAAACTGTTGAGATGTCACTCAAAAAATTAACTGAAGCTGCTAAAACAGGACAAGAAAATTTATTAGCTTTAGCAGTAGAAGCTGCTCGCAATCGAGCTACTTTAGGAGAAATTAGCGATGCTTTAGAAGCCGAATTTGGCAGATACAAAGCTCAAATTAAATCATTTTCAGGCGTGTATAGCAAAGAAATTAAAAACGACAAAAGCTTTCAAAAAGCTAGAGAATTAGCAGATAAATTTGCTGAGCAAGATGGTCGTCGACCTAGGATTATGATTGCTAAAATGGGACAAGATGGTCATGACAGAGGCGCAAAAGTAGTTGCCACTGGCTATGCAGATGTTGGCTTTGACGTTGATATTGGCCCTTTATTTCAAACACCTAAAGAAGCTGCTAAGCAAGCTGTTGAAAATGACGTTCACATTTTAGGTGTATCTTCTTTAGCTGCTGGACATAAAACACTTGTTCCTCAAGTTATTGAAGAACTTAAAAACTATGGTCGTGAAGATATTATGGTCATTGTTGGAGGCGTCATCCCAAAACAAGATTACCAATATTTGTTTGATGCTGGAGCTGTTGCTGTATTTGGACCTGGAACTAAAATTAGTGATGCTGCCATAAAAATATTAGAAATCTTAATTGAATAAATTCTCCTTACAAAACTACATTTTCAATCCTATCGTTTTATATAGTTAAAAAAGCTAAATACCAAACATACAATACCTTGACTGTTGTTTTCATAGTTCAAAAAAAGAAAATTAGCACATCATACAATTTTCAACTAAATTTTTAGTTATATTTGGTTAACAACTATTTTTAATCCAAAACTCTTAAAACACAATGAAAAAACTATCACTTTCAGCATTTGGAATCACACTCCTATTGCTCACATTCTCATTAAGTTTACAGGCTCAAGAGGTTCTTACTAAAGTCTCAACTTTTAATGCTACAGAAGAAATCCCATTTAATCCTGAGGTTAAAACAGGTAAATTAAGTAACGGCCTTACTTATTACATTAAGAACAATGGCAAACCAGAAAACAAAGTAGAGCTTAGACTTGTGGTTAATGCTGGCTCTATCTTAGAAGATGAAGACCAATTAGGCCTTGCGCATTTCATGGAACACATGAACTTTAATGGCACCAAAAACTTCAAGAAAAATGAATTAGTTGACTATTTACAAGGTATTGGAGTGAAATTTGGAGCGCACTTAAATGCTTATACTAGTTTTGATGAAACAGTTTATATACTTCCTATTCCTAGTGATGATCCTGAAAAACTTGAACAAGGCTTTCAAATCATTGAAGATTGGGCGCATAATGCACTTTTAACTGATGAAGAAATTGATAATGAACGAGGTGTCGTTTTAGAAGAATACCGTTTAGGAAAAGGTGCTAATGAACGTATGATGCAAAAGTATTTACCAAAAGTACTATATGGTTCTAAATATGCAGAACGCCTTCCAATAGGAACTAAAGAAAATTTAGAAACATTCAAATACGAAAGCATCAAACGGTTTTATAAAGATTGGTACAGACCAGATCTTATGGCTGTAATGGCTGTTGGTGATGTTGATATAGCTACACTTGAAGCTAAAATAAAAGAGCACTTTGGAAAAATTCCTGCAGCTAAAAATCCAAGGCTAAGACCAGTATTTGATCTTCCAAATCACAAAGAAACATTTATAGCCATTGAAACAGACAAAGAAGCTTCTTTTTCTCAAGTTCAAGTCATGTTTAAAGATAGAGAAAACTCAAAACCCGATACAACTCTCGGTGAATACAGAACATCAATTGTTGAAAGCTTGTTCTCACAAATGATAAACAATCGTTTAGAAGAATTAAGAAATGGAGAAAATCCTCCTTTCGTTTTTGGCTCAAGCGGTTATGGAGGCACGTATGCTAGAACTAAAAATGCATATCAATCCTTTGCAATGTCAAGTGAATCTGGACAAATGATTGCTTTAAAAACTTTATTAGAAGAAAATGAACGTGTAAAACAACATGGCTTTTTCAACGGTGAATTAGAACGTGCAAAAAAAGACATCATTGCTCGTATGGAAAAGATGTACAAGGACAATGATAAAATGGAATCTAACAGAGTTGTAGGAGAATATGTAAGACATTTTTTAGAAAATGAACCTATGCCAGGAATCGAATGGGAATACAACTTCTACCAACAACAACTGCCATCAATTGGCTTAGACGAAATTAACGCATTGATATCAAATTATATTAAAGATGATAATAGAGTCATTGTTCTTACTGGTCCTGAAAAAGAAGGTATGACAAAAGTGACTGAGAAAGAAGTACGCACACTTTTAGAAGAAGTTTCTAATTCTAAACTAGAACCATATGAGGATAAAGAAGTTGCCGAATCTTTAATTACAAGTCTTCCTACAATGGGAACTATTACAGATTACAAAAAAGACGACACTTTAGGTACTACAACACTAACCTTAAGTAATGGCGCAAAAGTTACTTACAAGGTTACCGATTTTAAAAATGATGAAATCTTATTTGACTCATTTAGCTTTGGAGGAAGTTCATTGTATTCTGATGAAGATTACCATGCTACAGTAAATGCTAATGGTGGTTTAGCTGAAGCCGGAGTCAATGGCTTTAACAAAACAGAAATGGCTAAAATGATGTCTGGAAAAATTGTTAGAGTAAGGCCAAGCATTGGCACATATAGCGAAGGCATGTCTGGAAGCACAACTCCTAAGGATTTAGAAGAATTATTCCAATTAGTACACCTACACTTTACATCACTAAATAAAGATAAAAAAGCGTTTAATTCATTTATAGAAAAACAAAAATCTTTTCTAGGCAATATGATGTCTAACCCACAAACTTATTTTTCTGTAAAAATGGGGGAATTCATGTATGGCGAAAGTCCGAGATACTCAGGCTTCCCTACTCCTGAAAAAATGGATAAAGCTAACTACGATCTTGCTTACGAAAAGTACAAAGAGCGTTTTGCAGATGCAGGCGATTTTCATTTTTATTTTGTTGGTAACATAGACGAGAAAAAAATGGCAGAATTTAGCATGAAATATCTAGCAAACCTACCATCTACAAACTCTAATGAAATGTATAAGGTTAGTGATTTCAGACCTATTACTGGTATGCATGAAAAAATTATTGAAAAAGGCGAAGATGAAAAAAGTGCCGTTAGAATTACTTACCATGGACCAACAGAATACGACGCTAAAGAAGCACATGCTTTTAAAAGCCTTGCTGAAGTTTTATCGATCAAACTTATTGAGAAATTAAGAGAAGAAGAAGGTGGTGTTTATGGTGCTGGTGCTAATGCAAGTATAAGCAAAATACCTTATGGTTGGTACCGATTCAATATTAGTTTTCCTTGTGGACCAGAAAATGTTGATAAATTAAAAGCTGCCACTTTAGCTGAAGTTGAAAAACTAATTACAGAAGGACCTAGTCAAAAAGATCTTGACAAAGTAAAAGAAGCTCAAATTCTTGATCGCAAAGAAGATATAAAAGAAAATAGGTTTTGGTTACAAAACTTAAAAAATGCAGACTACCAAGATAAAGACGCATCAAAACTTTTTGAATTTGAAGAAAATGTTAGAAGCTTAACGGTTGCAGACTTACAAAACGTTGCCAAAAAATACTTGACTCAAGGCTATATTTTAGGCATTCATAATCCTGAAAAATAACCTTTAAATATAGTATTCTAAACCACTTTGAAAGGTCATTTTTTTGAAGTGGTTTTTTTATGCTGAAAACCTACACAACTATAAACAACTGTTAACAACTTCCGCTTCCAAAAGTCGCAAATAATCGTATTTTTACACTTCATAAATACCAAATCAATTAATGGGTAAAATCATTGCAATTGCCAATCAAAAAGGAGGTGTTGGAAAAACAACAACATCTGTAAATCTTGCAGCTTCTTTAGGTGTACTAGAAAAAAAAGTATTGCTTATTGATGCAGATCCTCAAGCTAATGCAACTTCTGGTCTCGGAATAGATGTAGAAAGTGTTGAAACTGGCTCTTATCAATTGCTAGAGCATACAGCTTCTGCTGAAGATTGTATTGTAAAAACCAATTCGCCTAACGTTGATATCATTCCTGCGCATATAGACCTAGTTGCTATTGAAATTGAATTAGTCGATAAGGACGAACGTGAATACATGCTTAAAAAAGCAATTTCGCATTTAAAATCAACTTACGACTATATCATAATAGACTGCGCGCCTTCATTAGGCTTATTAACATTAAATGCATTAACAGCTTCAGATTCTGTAATTATTCCTATTCAATGTGAATATTTTGCGCTTGAAGGCCTTGGTAAATTATTAAACACGGTTAAAAGTGTTCAAAAAATTCATAACAAAAACTTAGATATTGAAGGGATGTTACTTACCATGTTTGACCAACGTTTACGTTTATCAAATCAAGTGGTAGAAGAAGTACAAAAACACTTTAGCGATATGGTTTTTGAAACCATTATACAACGCAATGTTCGTTTGGGAGAAGCACCAAGTTATGGTGAAAGCATTATTAAATATGATGTAAGCAGCAAAGGTGCTTCAAATTATTTAAGTTTGGCAAAAGAAATTATTAATAAGAACGCATAATGGCGAAGGCAACAAAAAAACAAGCTCTAGGCAGAGGACTTTCAGCATTACTGAAAGACCCTTCAAACGATATCAATTCTGCTAAAGATAAAAATGCCGACACAATCATAGGCAATATTGTTGAGCTTGATATTGAAACTATTGAAATTAATCCGTTTCAACCTCGTACTAATTTCAATGAAGAAACCTTACGTGAATTAGCGTCTTCAATTAGAGAGTTAGGCGTTATTCAACCTATTACTGTAAGAAAATTAGAATTCAACAAATTTCAACTAGTTTCTGGTGAGCGTCGTTTTAGAGCATCAAAATTAATCGGATTAAAAACCATTCCTGCTTACATAAGAATTGCAAATGATCAGGAATCTTTAGAAATGGCTTTGGTTGAAAATATCCAAAGACAAGATCTTGATCCTATTGAAATTGCACTCTCATACCAACGTTTAATTGATGAAATTCAGTTAACTCAAGAGCAAATGAGTGAACGTGTTGGTAAAAAACGTTCAACTATTGCAAACTATTTACGTTTACTTAAATTAGACCCAATTATTCAAACTGGAATGCGTGATGGATTTATTTCAATGGGCCATGGTAGAGCTATCATTAATATTGAAGACCAAAGCATACAACTTGATATTTATGAAAAAATAATAACCGATAAATTATCTGTTAGAGCGACAGAACAATTGGTGAAAAATTTTCATAATACAAATACTGTAAAAACTACTAAGAAAGAAGAACTCCCAAAGTTTATTAAAAAAGGGGTTAAAGAGTTTTCAGAATACTTTGGACATAAAATTAACGTTAAAGTATCTAAGAATGGTAAAGGACAAATTACAATTCCATTTCATTCTGAAGAAGATTTTAATCGCATAAAAAAACTCGTTCAAAGTGCCAAATAAGCCACTCTACATCATTGGTCTCCTTTTCGTTTTTGGCTTCAATTCATTTGCCCAAAAAGAAAGTGACAGCTTATTAGTTGATACAGATCTAATGGTTGTAGTAGATACTGTTCAACGTAAACCAATTAATATTCTTGCACCTTCAAAAGCTGCCTTCTACTCAGCAGTTTTACCAGGATTAGGACAAGCTCACAATAAAAAATACTGGAAAATACCAATTGTATACGCAGCACTTGGCGCAGGCTTCTACTTCTACAACACTAACAATAAAGAATACAATCGCTATAGAGATGAATACAAACGTCGTTTGGCAGGAAACAGCGCAGCTAATGGAGCGTTTCCAGGAGTTAGTAACGAAGGTCTCATCAATGCACAGCAAACACTAAAACGCAATAAAGAATTGTCTTTACTAATTACCATTGGTTTATACGCTTTAAATATTTTAGATGCTAATGTTGATGCGCATTTATTGCAATTTAATGTTGATCAAAATTTAGCTATTAAGCCTCATTTACAGTATAATGAACTGGAAAATTCTTCAGATTTAGGACTCACACTCAACTTTAAATTCTAAACCATGAATATTGCGTTATTGGGCTACGGAAAAATGGGAAAAGCAATTGAAACGATTGCTATAAAAAGAGGTCATAAAATTGCTTTAAAAGTCTCTAGTGACACAAAAGAGTATACACTCAAAAATATAGATGTTGCGATAGATTTTAGCCTTCCGTCATCTGCTTTTGAAAATATCAGTAAATGCATCCTCGATAATGTTCCAATCATTTCAGGAACTACAGGATGGTTAGAAAAATATAATGATATTGTATCTCTTTGTAATGAAAATAAAGGAACATTTTTATACGCTTCTAATTTCAGTCTAGGCGTAAACATCTTCTTTGAGCTAAATAAAACGTTAGCAAAATTAATGAAGGGTTTACCACAATACAATGTACACATTGAAGAAATTCATCATACTCAAAAACTAGATGCGCCGAGCGGAACGGCAATTACATTAGCCGAAGAGATTATTAACGAATCTGACTACAAAAACTGGACACTTGAGTCGCCTAAACCAAATGAGATTAGTATTTTAGCGAAACGGATTGAAAACGTTCCAGGAACGCATGAAATTAATTATGAATCTGAAGTGGATAGCATTTCTATAAAACACACTGCTCATAGCAGAGAAGGTTTTGCTCTTGGTGCTGTTATTGCTGCAGAATGGATTCATGATAAAACTGGAGTTTTCACTATGAAAGATGTGTTAAACATAGGTTAATATGTGATTTATAAGTAACGTTTTAAAATATTTTTCAACCAACAACGCAAACAATATATTATGACAATAACACAGTGGTTAATTTTCATCTTGATAATACAAGTTATTCACGGACTTGGAACATGGAAACTATACGTTAAGGCTGGACGACAAGCTTGGGAAGCCTTTGTTCCTATATATAATTCGGTAATTTTAATGAAAATCATCAATAGACCTTGGTGGTGGACGATCTTATTATTTGTACCAATTGTCAACCTTATTATGCTTCCTGTTGTTTGGGTTGAAACCGCTAGAAGTTTTGGAAAAAACACATATCAAGATACCTTTCTAGCCATTATCACTTTAGGATTTTACAATTTTTACTTAAACTACGTCGCAGATGTTTCTTATGTAGAAAACAGAGACTTAAATCCGAAATCAAGCTCTGGAGATTGGGTAAGCTCTATTTTATTTGCCATAGTTGCTGCGACTATTGTTCACACTTATTTTATTCAACCATTCACAATCCCTAGTTCTTCACTAGAAAAATCATTGTTAGTTGGTGACTTTCTTTTTGTTAGTAAATTCCATTATGGAGCAAGAATACCAATGACAACCGTTGGAGCTCCAATGGTTCACGATACAATTCCTTTACTTAACAAAAAATCATATCTCTTTGATGATCATTATGAAAAAAGAAATAGCTCTTGGAAAAACAAACTCCAATTACCATATTTAAGACTTCCTGGTTTTGAAGATATTGAACGTAATGACATTGTTGTTTTTAATCAGCCTGCAGATACATTGTTGGATATGAATAAATTCAAACCTGACAGAAATTATTACAAACCAATTGATAAGAAAACTAATTTAGTAAAACGTTGCGTAGGTGTTCCTGGTGATTCTTTAGAAGTAAGAGATGGTTATGTTTACATTAACGGACAAAAAAACGAGTTACCAGATCGTGCTAAACTACAATTTGCATATGACATTGAATTAAAAGGAAATTATACTGGCGAACAAATTTATGAGGCGTTGAGGCGTTATGATATTACAGATAATCCATATCAAGTAGCTCAAGGCTCTATCGTAGTTCAAGCCACTGAAGAGTCTGTCGCTAAAGCTAAAAACAATCCATATTTTGCAAGTATTACAAGACGTATTAAACCGAAAGGTGTCGATGGTGATTTATTTCCAAGAGATCCGCAATACCCTTGGAACTATGACAACTTCGGTCCTCTTTATATTCCAAAAGAAGGTATAACGATTGATTTAAATTTAGAAGTTTTACCATTGTATAGACGATTAATTTCTGAATATGAAGGAAATACGCTCACAGTAAATGGCAATCAAATTTTAATTAACGGTACGCCTGCTACTTCTTATACATTTAGACAAAACTACTACTGGATGATGGGAGATAATAGAGATAACTCTATCGATGCTAGAGCTTGGGGATTTGTTCCTTTTGATCACGTTGTTGGTAAACCTGTATTTATCTGGATGAGTTGGGATGGTAAAAGTCCACGTTGGGAACGTTGGTTTACAACTGTTGGTGGAAGTGGAAGAGCAACCTCTTACCTTATTCCATTTTTAGTATTATTATTTGGATGGTTTGGTTTCAATACATGGAGAAAACGTAAAAAGAGCTAACAGTTAATTAGATTTTTAAATTCTAAATAGACGAATGAAAGTCTTATTACATCCTACGTACTTTCCAAGTATTGCACATTTTGTAGCGATAATGAAAGCTGAAAGTCTTGTTTTCGAAATTAGTGACAACTATCAAAAACAGACGTATAGAAATAGATCTACTATCTGTGGTGCTAACGGAAGATTAGACCTTAATATTCCTGTTCATTATACCCAAAAAAATCGTCAACTATACAGAGACGTTAGTATTTCTAATATAGATAACTGGCAAGATTTACATTTAAAATCTTTAGAATCCGCCTATAGCGCTTCACCTTTTTTTGAATTTTATATCGATGATTTAAAGTCTTTATTTGAAGTTGAAACCCATAACATTATGGATTTTAATTTCAAATGTTTAGAAGCTGTTTTTGAATGTCTACAATTACCATTTAAATATGAAACAACTGAGGTTTTTGAAAAAGAGCCAATCAACATAATCGACGCAAGATCTTTAGCAAACAGCAGAAAAGAAATAGAACAAAACTTCAAACCCTATGCACAAGTGTTTGATGACAAACATGGCTACCTTCAGAATTTAAGTATTTTAGATTTACTCTTTAATGAAGGACCAAATTCTATACTATATTTAGAAGCTCAAAAACTAAATCTGTAATGTTTCAAACCATAGTTCATTACGGAATTCATTTTTTAGTCCCTTTAACCACTGCTCTCCTCTGCTTTAAAAAGCAATGGAAATTAGCCTTTGTAATTATGATTAGCACTATGCTAATTGATTTAGACCACCTTTTAGCAACTCCTATATTTGATCCTAATCGATGTAGCATCAATTTACATCCACTTCATTCCTACCTTGCCATTGGCATCTATATGCTACTATCAATTATTAAAAAAACAAGAATTTTAGGCATTGGTTTGTTAATTCATATACTAGCAGATTCTGTAGATTGTTGGTTGATGTAAAACAATTATTTCACCAACTTCACTTTAGCCATAACCGGATAATGATCGGATAATTTAACGTCGTAAGTTTTAAATGAATTTACCTCAAAGTGCTCATCAACAAAGACAAAGTCGATTCTAACTGGAAAGAATTTAAAATCAAATGTTCGTCCGAAACCATTTCCAGCTTCTTTAAATGCATCTTTTAGGTCTCCTTTTATTTCTTTATACACATAAGAATAAGCTGTATTATTAAAGTCTCCACTAATAATCATTTTGTATGGACTTTGTTTTTTATGCATCAAAAAGAGTTCTGCTTGAAATTGCTGCATTTTAAATGTACTGCTTACTCGTTTAAATAAGTTTTCTGAATCTTCATTTGCTAGTTTTTCAACCGTTGGATCAATTCCTAACGATTGTAAATGCACATTATAAATTCGAATCGTATCAGAACCTTTTACAACATCAGCATAAATAGCGTTATTAGACGTATTTGGAAATTCAATAGAACCAGATTTTATGATAGGAAACTTCGTAAAAATCGCTTGTCCATTTTTGACTTTATTCCCAGAAAGCTCTTCATATTTATAATAGCCTTCAAGATGAACCTCTTTATCAGGTCTATATTCTTGAATACACAATATATCTGGCTGCTTTTCAGCTATAAATTTTGAAATATCCTGTTTTACGTTTGTGCCTTTTATCCAATCAAAAACATTGAACAAACGCACATTATAATTCATTATTGAAATGTTCTGGCTATCATCTACATTTTTAGAAGATGAAAATTTATATAGTGAAAACAGATGATTATAACCAATCGCAAGCACAAATAAAGACAGTAGAAGCTGCCGTTTAACATTGAGTAACCAATAGACAACAAACAAAATATTGATAATAATTAGTGAAGGTACTGCTAAACTTAAAACGGATAACATTGCAAATTGCTTTGGAGCCATATAAGGCAATACGTAAGACAACAACAAAGCAAATGCCATCAATGAATTGACAACAAATATTAACTTGTGAAAACCTTTAAGATTTTTCATTTAGTAATAGCTAATCTTTACCTGATTTAAATAGAAATGCTTTTTCTTCTTTAGTTAAACTCTCATAACCACTCTTACTAATTTTATCGAGAATAAGGTCTATCTTTTTTTGATTATTAAACTCATTAAACTGTTCTTTATTATGACCAGCAAATGGTTTCTTTTTATTTTTATGAACTGTTTTTAATGGTGATTTTGATTTAAACAAGTCTGAGATCCTATCCATAAATTGCTCAAAACTTTTACCAATATCTGTTCCTTTCTGTAATTGTGTCGCATATAGATAACCTAATACACTTCCTCCAAAATGTGCCACTTTTCCACCTTGATTTATTCCGAAAAGTCCAATAAAATCAATAATAACAATTGCTAATCCAATATGCCATAATTTAATAGTAATAGCAAAAAACTTAGCTTCACGATTTGGCATATAAGCACAAAGAAAGATGAGCAAAGCATTAACACCTGCTGATGCACCTACTAAGGCTCCTACTTTAGCTGAAAAACTGTCTGGTGCAATATTATAAACTATTAAATATGCCAATCCACCAGCAATTATTCCAAGGAAATAAATGTTTAACGATTGCTTTTTTGGAAATAAATTCACCATTGTTCTAGATACAAAGTACAGAACAATCATATTGAATAACAGGTGAAATGGTCTATAATGTACAAATCCATAAGTGATGAGAGACCAAGGTTGCATTATAAAATCAAAGATGTCTTTAGGTAATTCAAACCACTTTAATGTTTGCGCTCTTGGAATTTTCAAAAAAGCTTTAAGTAACCAACCAGTAAAAAAGACTAAAACATTTACAGCAATAATCTTTTCAAAAACATTGAGATGTTTTAGTTTGTCTTTTATGTCGTAGGTTAATGAACTCATCAATCCCAACGGTTTTGTTTAAACTGATTTTTTTTCCAATACCACATGATAAGAAACCCTGTTAATGCACCTCCAACGTGAGCCATATACGCTGTATTACTCGGACTAAAGAACGACTGACCAGTCACTGCAGAAATGACATCTAAAAGAATAATTCCTGGAATAAAATACTTTGCTTTTATAGGAATAGGTAAGAAAATCAACATGAGTTTCGCTTCAGGATTCATCATACCAAAAGCTGCTAAAATACCCATAATACAACCAGATGCACCAACCATTCTAGAATTTGTGGTAACATTCATATCAAACAATGCACGAAATGCATCATTACCTATAAGGTTTTGATTAAAATTATACTCGTTAAGCAATGACATTAATCCTTTTTGGAACAATTCGCCTTTAATATAAAGACCATCACTTGCGTTAATATTGACTATTTTATGTAATAATTCAGAACTAATGTTCAAATCTGAAATCACTTGATAAGAAGTATAAAAATCATAGTAATAATAACCCAACTGAAATAGTACTGCTCCCAAACCTGCGGATAGGTATAAGAACAAAAATTTCTTAGAACCCAACTGCGTTTCCACCGCAGTTCCAAACATCCACAACGCAAACATATTAAATAAAATATGGGTTGGTCCTCCATGCATAAACATATGAGTTAAAATCTGCCAAGGCATAAATAAATCATTCTCAGGAAAGAACAATGAAAACCATTGATTAAACAACTGTCCATTACCAATAGCAAGTGTTCCAATGAACATGATAACATTGATAATAATTAAGTGTTTTACAGTATCTGTGATGCCTCTTATCATAAATTAATTACATAAATTTTTTATCAAAATCATCTACACTCATCGTAATAAATGTAGTTCTATTGGTTGGCGAAACTGAAGGTTCCTTACACGCAAACAAACTATTTACTAAATGTTCTTGTTCCATGTTGGATAAAGATTGTCCTGCTTTAATAGCTAAACTTTTAGACAAAGATTTAGACAATAAATCGGTTGAACTAAAATTACTATCTGGTACTTCTTGTTCAACATCACTAATTAATTGTTCTAAAATAATAGACACTTCACTTTCTGTTACATTCACAGGAACTCCTGTAATTTCAATACAACTCTCTTCAAACTTAGAAAACACAAAACCTGTATGCTCTAAATCTTCTTTTAATTGGTATAACAATTCCATTTCAGAAGACGAAAATTGTAATTCTAATGGAAATAATAATTGCTGACTTACAGCTTCTTTGCTCATTGTATGTTTTAACAAGCCTTCATAAAGCACACGTTGATGCGCGCGATGTTGATCTATAATAAGCATACCAGATTTAATGGTGCTTATAATATATTTATTGTGTAATTGATATGTTGTTTGCGTAGATTCAATAGAAGTGTTCTTATTAAAAAGCGATTCATTTTCAGGCTGGCTTTCTAACTCAATCTCACTAAATTCTTGATTAGATTTTGTGCCTTTACTTTCAAGTCCAACATACAAACTTTCCCATTGAGCTGTAGGTTCTTTTTTATATGACGTTGAAAAACCATTAGACTGACTTCGTGATTTTTCCTCTTGAAACGGATTAAAACTTCGATCCACTTCAATTGTAGGATTAGAAATTCTTTTACCTTCAAAATTATAAGGCGTATCTAGATTTCTATCACGATCAAAGTCTAAAACAGGCGCAATATTGAATTGTCCTAAACTATGTTTCACAGACGAACGCAAAATCGCGTATAGCGTTTGTTCGTCATCAAATTTAATTTCAGTTTTAGTAGGATGAATATTAATGTCTATTGACTTTGGATCAACCGTTAAATTTAAAAAATAACTTGGATGACTTCCATCTTTCATTAACCCTTCATATGCAGCATTTATAGCATGATTTAGGTAGGCACTTTTAATAAAACGGTTATTAACAAAGAAGAATTGTTCGGTTCTTGTTTTCCTAGAAAACTCAGGTTTACCAACAAAACCAGAGATTTTTAAAACTTCTGTTTCTTCTTCAACAGGAACTAGCTTTTCATTGGTTTTTGTTCCAAAAATATTTACAATTCGCTGTCTATAATTACTTTTTGGAAGATTAAAACTTTCACTTCCATTATGAAACATTGTAAAAGCAATGTCAGGATGCGCTAAAGCCACACGATGAAACTCATCCATTATGTGTCTTAACTCTACATTATTCGATTTTAAAAAGTTTCGTCTTGCAGGAATATTAAAAAACAAATGCTTCACTGCAATCGACGTTCCTTTAGGAGTTACAACAACTTCTTGCGATTTTACTTCACTGCCTTCAATTTCAATTTGAGTGCCAAGTTCATTCTGTTCTTGTTTCGTTTTTAATTCTACATGAGCAATCGCTGCAATACTAGCTAAAGCTTCACCACGAAAGCCTTTTGTATTCAAACTGAATAAATCTTCCGCAGAACGAATTTTAGACGTCGCATGACGCTCAAAACTTAATCGTGCATCTGTAGCACTCATGCCTTTACCATCGTCAATAACATGAATTAACGTTTTTCCAGCATCTTTGACAATAAGTTTTATAGACGTAGAACCTGCATCAATAGCGTTTTCAAGTAATTCTTTAACTACTGAAGCTGGACGCTGTACGACTTCGCCTGCTGCAATTTGATTAGCAACATGATCTGGTAAAAGTTGAATGATATCTGCCATTAGAGCTTAGAGAAGAATATAGATAAATCAAAATCTATAACAAATAAGAATACTAAAATTAAAACACCCATAATAATCATAATACGCCTATTGGCACCAGATTTATCATCATTGTACTTGTAGTCGTCTAAAGCATTATTAAGTTTTGTCTTTAAACCTTTATCGCTAGTAGCAGTTACACGATACTCATCAAACTTATGCTTAAGTTCATAAGGATTACCTTCACCTTTGTAATAACGAGGTGTATAACTGTATTTTTTATTCTTGCGTGTATGTAGAATTCCCATAATTATGATATTTCGTAGTTGTTTAAAATCAACCAAACCGCAATTATCATTCCTAAAACAATTAATAGCATTACTAATTTGTTCGAGGATTTGCTTCTGTATTTACCTGTACTTCTAACTGTTTCCCATTGCGATTTGATGTTTTCATCTGAATTGCTTTCGGAATCTTTTAAATGTCTAGGTGTATAACTGAAGTGTTTATTTTTCCGTTGCTGAAATAAGCTCACTACAAAACCTTATAGATATTATATTTCAAAAGTACTGAATTTACAAGGAAAAATGCGTATTGAAGTCCTAAAAATTGTTAAAAACAACTGAAGGCACAAATGAAGTTGAAATGTTGATTACTTTAAGTTTAAATCAGCCATTTTAATTGCTGCTATTGCAGCTTCAGTACCTTTATTACCATGTTTTCCTCCAGATCGATCAATAGACTGTTGCATATTGTTATCTGTTAGTACACAAAAAATAACTGGTGTATCAGTGGTAAGATTTAATTCTTTAATGCCTTGAGTCACACCATCGCAAACAAAATCAAAGTGTTTTGTTTCTCCTTGAATCACACAACCAATTGCAATAACTGCATCAACATTTTGACCAATCATTTTTTTAGAACCGTAAATCAATTCAAAACTACCAGGCACGTCCCATTTAATGATGTTTTCTGGCAATGTACCACAATCTATTAAAGCATCCAATGCACCTTTATAAAGTCCGTTAGTAACAGTATCGTTCCATTCTGAAACAACAATCCCAAACCGAAAATCTTTCGCGTTTGGGATTGTATTTTTATCGTAATTTGATAAGTTATGGTTTGCAGTTGCCATATTTAGTTCTTTGCTTCTGCTCTCCCTATAAATACATCAATATTAGTTGCTTCGGCAGAGCTTGAAAATTCTTCTTTTATTCTTTTGAAATACCCTAGAGCTTTATCAGCTTGTCCAAGTCCTAAAGCAACATTAGCTGCTTTAAATAAATACATTGGAGTTGTATAATCATTTGTTGAAGCTTTAATTGCTTTCTCGTAATATCCTAAAGCATCTTCTGGTTGATTTAACTGAACGAATGCATCACCAATACCACCTTTAGCAACAGGGCCTAAAACAGCATCATCAGTATCAAAATCACTTAAATGTTTTACTGCATTTGTATAATCTTTCAGATTTAAATATGCCATACCTGCATAATAATTAGCTAGGTTTCCAGCTGGTGTGCTACCATATTCGCTAACGATATCTAACATCCCATACTTTCCTTCTCCTCCACTTAATGCTAAGTTATATAATGAATCTTTAGCCGTTCCGTTAACAGCTTCTTCAAAATATTTTTGAGCTGTGAACATTTCATTCATAGCTTCATCAGCTTTTGGCTCTGCAATAAATTTCTTGTAACCTAAGTATCCTAATACTATTGCAGCAGCAAGACCAACTACAATAAAAATATTTTTCTGATTTTTAACAGCCCAATCTTCAGCTTTTGAAGCTCCTTCATCTAAGGTATTAAAAACTTCAGCAGTTGTTGAGTTTTCTTCTACTGCTTCAACCTTCTCAGCTTTTGTTTTTGGTTTGTAACCTCTTTTCTTATAAGTTGCCATAATTCTATATTTGTGCCCGCAAAAATAAAATTTTTATTGGGATTTAAAAGGTAAATTATTTGTTATTTTTACTTCTTCTTACTATACACTAAACCTAAACACGAATATTTCAGTCTGTTTTATGATTTTAAAAACGCTCAGCTTGGTCAATTACAAGAATTTTGAAAGTCAAGATTTTGAATTTGACACTAAGATTAATTGCTTCGTTGGCTTTAATGGCGTTGGCAAAACAAATGTGCTAGACGCCATATACCACCTGTCTTTAGGTAAAAGTTATTTTAATCCTGTGGCAACTCAGAATATAAAACATGATGCAGAATTTTTTGTAGTTGATGGCATTTTTGACAAACATGAGCGAACTGAAAAAATTATAGTTTCACTTAAACGTGGACAAAAAAAAATGATTAAACGCAACGGAAAAGCTTATGAAAAATTTAGTGATCATATTGGTTTTATTCCATTAGTTATCATTTCTCCAGCAGATCGTGATTTAATTATTGAAGGTAGCGATACACGACGCAAATTTATTGACAGTGTTATTTCGCAAAGCGACAAAGCTTATCTCAGCAATTTAATTAATTACAATAAGGTGTTATCTCAACGAAACGCATTGTTGAAATATTTTGCACTTAACAACACGTTTAATCAACAAACGTTAGAGGTTTATAATGAACAACTGCATACCTATGGTACTGAAATATTCAAAACTAGGCATGAGTTTTTAAACGCTTTTATTCCTATTTTCAAACAACGTTATGAAGCCATCAGTAATAAAAATGAAGTCGTAAACCTCATCTATAAAAGTGATCTATATGAAGACGATTTAAATTCCTTACTTATGCAACGCATTAATAAGGACAAAGCGATTCAATATACTAGCGTAGGCATACATAAAGATGATTTAAGTTTTGAAATAGAAACTCATCCAATTAAAAAATTTGGTAGTCAAGGACAACAAAAATCATTCTTGATTGCATTAAAGTTAGCACAATTCGACTTTGTAAAACAACAAAGCGGAGTGACTCCTCTCTTGCTTTTGGATGATATTTTCGATAAATTAGACGAACAGCGTGTCGCACAAATTATTGGTTTGGTTGATAATGAAGATTTTGGACAATTATTTATAAGTGATACTCACGCAGAGCGAACCGAAAATGTTGTCAAACAAATTCATCAATCGTACAAAATTTTTAAATTATAATATGACTCTAAAAAAAGTAAGTTTAGTAATCTTTGCATTTGTTATTTTAGGTTGTTCAAAAAATCCAAAAACTTTTATACCACATCTCAATGGGTATTGGGAAATTGAAGAAGTCACACTTTCTGATGGCTCAAAAAAAACATACAATTATAATGATACTGTAGATTATATTGAGATTACAGATAGTTTAATTGGATTCAGAACCAAATTAAAACCAAATCTGTCTGGCACTTATGAAACTTCTACAGATAAAGAACGTATAGCAATTAAAATAGAAAACGACAGCTTACATTTGATATATTCTACACCTTACGCGAATTGGAAAGAGACCGTATTAAATGCTAATAAAGACCAATTATTAATCATAAATACCAATAAAGATATGTATCTTTATAAAAGGTATGAGCCTTTAAATTTAGACTAAGGTTTAACTAAAACTGACATGGCAAAACGCAATAATGAACATCTACCAATTAGCGATATTTTAAAAGAATTTGTTGATGCTAATAATCTTCAAACTGGCTTAGATAAAGTCAATGTAAGAGACGCTTGGGCAAAAATGATGGGAAATGGTGTAAACAATTACACAACCAATATTGTTTTAGAACGCGATACGCTTTATGTACAATTAAGTTCTAGCGTATTACGTGAAGAATTAAGTTATGGAAAAGAAAAGATTATTAAAATGCTAAATGAGTCTTTAGGAAAAGAAGCAATTAGCAAATTAGTGTTACGTTAGTTTTTTTCACATATATAAATAATAGAAAAGCACCTTAAAAGGTGCTTTTCTATTATTTATAATGAATATATTTCTATTTCACATCCATCAATTCTACATCAAATACCAAAGTTGCATTTGGTGGAATTACACCTCCAGCTCCAGCTGAACCATAACCTAAATCACTAGGAATCACTAAACGCGCTTTATCACCAACGTTTAATAAACAAATTCCTTCGTCCCAACCAGGAATCACCTGACCAACACCAACTTGAAAATCTAATGGTGCATTTCTTTTGTAAGACGAATCAAACACAGTTCCATCTGCCAATTGACCTTTATAATGTACAGAAACTGTTTTACCAGCTTCAGCAGCTTTTCCATCACCTTTTTGAATGATTTGATAGCGTAATCCACTTTTAGTTTCTTCAAAACCCGACGCTAATTTATCTAATTCTGCTCTTGCAGCTTCACGTTCAGCAGCAACTCGCTTTTCTCTTGCACCTTCAAACGTTCTAAATGCTTCAACAGCATTAAAGTTTTTCGCAGCTTCACCAACTCTTATAATCTCTAAAGTTTCGATAGCATCACCTTGAGCAATAGCATCTACAACATCTTGTCCTTCTTGTACTTTTCCAAAAACTGTATGATTATTATCTAACCATGGTGTTTCAACATGAGTAATAAAAAACTGGCTTCCGTTTGTTCCTGGACCAGCATTGGCCATTGATAAAACTCCTGGTCCATCATGTTTTAAATCTGGATGAAACTCATCGTCAAATTTGTAACCTGGATTTCCAGTTCCTGTACTTTGAGGACAACCACCTTGAATCATAAAATCTGGTATCACTCTGTGGAATTTCAATCCATCATAATAAGGAGTACCTTGAGGCTTAACAGCATTTTCTAAATTACCTTCAGCTAAAGCCACGAAATTACCCACTGTCCCTGGTGTTTTTTCAAATTCTAAAGCGACTAAAATTTCGCCTTTTGTTGTATTAAATTTTGCGTATAAACCGTCTTGCATGTTGTTTTATTTTAATTGAGGTGCAAAGATATAAAACTAAGTTAGAAGTGCGAAGCTAGAACTACATTTTGAAACACAATCTATTATAGTATGATATAGGAATGATTTTGGTTTTGAATTTAATTCATTTAGCTTTGTCAAAAATACGTACTTAATGAGTTTTATCACCAAATTAAAATCAGCCTTCGGAAATTCTAAAGCTAAAAAAAAGCTTCATATTAAGGATAATACGGAAGCTATTATTAAGGATGTTGACAATACTCCTTTTGCTATTTCAGATTCAAATGTTCTTTATGCTGGACTTAATGAGTTAGGTGGTTATTATTTTTTCCAAACGGTTATCGTAGGAACATTTCATATAAAAACAGTAAAAGGCGCACAACTTAAAGTTATTGGTCATGATTTTGATTTGGTATTAGAGTCTGACATGATAGAATTAGAGTCTGATCATTCAAATGTTCCAAACAGAAGTATTTCTAAAATAGATTTTCAAATTGAAGAAGTAGATGCTTCTAAAATAGATCGTTCTAACTTACAGCAACTTATTTTGACTTCCAAAAATGAAAACATCTCATTTTCTATGTATGAATTAAGCGATGAGGAAGAATAAAAATCTTAACATTATTCTTTAAATTCAAGACAATTTATACTGATATCTAATCTATATTTTTTTACAATACCCTTCCTCAAACAGACTAATTAGCTACTTCACTCATGAATTTAATGCGATATAAACGGAGTTCTTCCTCTTCATAATCACCATCAAATTCTTCAATTGCTTCAGAAATTTTATCAGTTTCAGATTCCATAAAATAGTCATGAATTTCTTCTTGCTGTTCTTCATCTAGAATCTCATCGATCCAATAGTTTATATTGAGTTTTGTTCCAGAAAAAACGATGGCTTCCATTTCTTTAGTGAAATCGGCCATACTCATTCCTTTTGAAGACGCAATATCATCTAGACGTAGCTTTCTATCTACGTTTTGAATAATATATAATTTAATAGCAGAATTTGAACCTGTACTTTTAACAACAAAGTCATCAGGCCTCATAATGTCATTATCTTCAACGTAAGTTGAAATTAGATCAATAAAATCTTTTCCGTATTTTTTCGCTTTGCCATCACCAACACCATGAACATTACTCAATTCTTCTAAAGTAATTGGATATTTTAATGCCATATCTTCTAAAGAAGGATCTTGAAAAATCACAAAAGGAGGAACACCTAACTTTTTAGCATTATGTTTTCTGAGATCTTTAAGCATGCCCATCAGTTTTTCATCAGCAACTCCACCTCCACTTTTTGCAGCTGTAATAATACCATCATCGGAAGTTTCGTCAAACACATGATCTTCTGTCATCATAAATGACTTTGGTGATTTTATAAAATCGTGACCTGCAGCTGGCATACGTAATACACCATAAGTTTCAATATCTTTTTTTAAGAAACCAGCTACTAAAACTTGGCGAATTAAAGCCATCCAATAGCGTTTATCTCTATCTTTTCCAATTCCGAAGAAAGGTTGCGCATCAGTTTTATGCGAAGAAATTAACGCATTTGACGCACCAATTAAAACATTAACGAGGTCTTTAGATTTATATTTTTCGTTCGTTTTATCAACTGTTTCAAGTAAAGTCTTTACTTCTGCTTTAGCCTCGTGTTTCTTTTTAGGGTTGCGAACATTATCGTCCATATCTCCTCCTTCACCTGTTTCATTGTCAAATTCTTCGCCAAAATAATGCAATATAAACTTTCGTCTAGATACTGAACTTTCAGCAAAAGCAACAACTTCTTGAAGTAATGCTTGTCCGATTTCCTGTTCAGCAACAGGTTTTCCAGACATAAACTTTTCAAGCTTTTCAATATCCTTATAAGCATAATAAGCTAAACAGTGTCCTTCACCACCATCACGACCAGCTCTACCTGTTTCTTGATAATAACTTTCAATACTTTTTGGCATATCGTGATGAATTACGAAACGCACATCAGGTTTATCGATTCCCATACCAAAAGCAATCGTAGCAACAACCACATCTGCATCTTCCATGAGAAACATATCTTGATGTTTTACTCGAGTTTTAGGATCTAAACCAGCATGATATGGCACTGCTTTAACACCATTCACTTGAAGCACTTGCGCTAATTCTTCTACACGTTTCCGGCTTAAACAATAAACAATTCCTGACTTACCTTCATTTTGCTTAACAAACCGAATGATATCTGCATCTACATTTTTAGTTTTGGGACGTATTTCATAATACAGATTTGGCCTATTAAATGACGCCTTAAATGTTGTAGCATTAGTGATATCAAGGCTTTTCAATATATCTTCTTGAACTTTTGGAGTCGCAGTTGCTGTTAAACCAATAATTGGAATATTATCTCCAATACGTTTAATAATATGTCTAAGATTTCTATATTCTGGTCTAAAATCATGTCCCCATTCACTAATACAATGCGCTTCATCAACTGCCATAAATGAAATTGTGACAGTTCTTAAAAACTCAACATGTTCTTCCTTAGTTAACGATTCAGGAGCCACATAAAGCAGTTTCGTCACACCATTAGTGATGTCTTCTTTTACGCGTTTGACTTCAGTTTTGTTTAATGATGAATTTAAAACGTGAGCGACACCTTCTTCATTAGAGATTCCTCTTATAGCGTCAACTTGGTTTTTCATTAAAGCAATTAAAGGTGAAACTATAATTGCTGTGCCTTCTTTTATTAGTGCAGGAAGCTGATAACACATTGATTTCCCTCCTCCTGTTGGCATTATTACGAATACATCCTCACCAGCAACAACACTTTCTATGACACTCTCTTGGAGTCCCTTAAATTTCGAAAAACCAAAGTATTGTTTAAGTGCAGAATGTATATCAATTTCTTTTATACTCATTAATCCCTATTAGTATTTTTGATACATTTGCATAAGACTAAAGATAACAATTTCTTTAAACCCATCAAACTCAAAAAAAATTAATTTTGAACAGTGTACAATCTATCCTTGAAACCGCTAAAAAAACTATAAATTTAGAACGTGATGCCATTGCCAATCTTAGTCATTTGTTGACTAATGACTTTGCTGGCGCAGTTTCATTAATATATAATTCTAAAGGTCGAGTCATTATTACTGGAATTGGCAAAAGTGCAATTATCGCAAATAAAATTGTAGCAACACTAAATTCTACAGGAACACCAGCTGTTTTTATGCATGCTGCAGATGCAATTCATGGTGATTTAGGCTTAATTCTAGAAGACGATGTGGTGATTTGTATTTCAAAAAGCGGAAATACTCCTGAAATAAAAGTCTTAGTCCCACTTATTAAAAATGCTAATAATAAAATGATTGCTATTACTGGTAATGACAAATCATTTTTAGGACTTCAAGCTGATTACATACTTAATACATTTGTTGAACAAGAAGCTTGCCCAAATAACTTAGCTCCAACCACAAGCACAACTGCACAATTGGTTATGGGAGATGCTTTAGCCGTTTGCCTATTAGAACTACGGGGTTTTTCTAGTAAAGATTTTGCAAAATATCATCCAGGTGGAGCTTTAGGAAAACGCTTATATTTACGAGTAAGTGATTTATCATCAATTAATGAAAAACCAAAAGTAGAATTAAATACTTCAGCAAAAAATGTAATTGTTGAAATTTCTGAAAAAATGCTCGGTGTTACTGCTGTTGTTGAAAACAATAAAATTGCTGGTATTATTACTGATGGAGATTTGAGACGAATGTTAACCAAAAGTGATGATTTTCTTCATTTAACAGCAAAAGAAATTATGAGTAGTAATCCCAAGCGAATAGATGAAGATGCTATGGCTATTGATGCAATGGAGCTTATGGAAGAGCATGGCATATCGCAATTATTAGTTGAAAAAAATGGTGAATATGCTGGTGTAATTCATATTCATGACTTAATTAAAGAAGGCATTATATAATGGCAAAGAACAATCCCAATGAAATGTCTTTTCTGGACCACATTGAAGACTTAAGATGGCACTTAATTCGAATCACGCTTTCTATTTTAATTTGCGCTACAGTTGCTTTTATTTTTAGTGGTTTCGTTTTTGAGCATATTATTTTTGCTCCTAAACGTATGGACTTTCCAACTTATAAATGGTTATGTCAAGCTTCGCAATTTATAGGTATTAATGACACAACCTTTTGTGCTACTGAATTCCCTTTTAAAGTTCAGAGTAGAACAATGGCTGGTCAGTTTTCAGCAGATATTTGGACCTCTATATTTGCAGGATTCATACTTGCCTTTCCTTACGTAATTTATCAATTTTGGAGCTTCATTAGTCCTGGATTACGAGATAGCGAACGTAAATATTCAAAAGGATTTATATTTATGACTTCTTTTTTATTCATATTAGGCGTGTTATTCGGTTACTATATAGTTACGCCGTTATCAATTAATTTTTTAGGTAATTATAGTGTGAGTTCTGAAATCTCAAATGAGTTCGATATTAGCTCTTATATTTCTATAATACGATCATCAAGTTTGGCTTCTGGACTCGTATTTGAGTTACCAATCATTATTTATTTTTTAACTAAAATTGGATTGGTTACACCACAAATCATGAAAAAATACAGAAAGTTCGCTTTGGTTATTGTGTTAGTTCTTTCAGCAATAATAACACCTCCAGATTTAGCAAGTCAGATTATAGTTGCTATTCCTATTTTAGTATTATACCAAGTAAGTATTTATATATCAAAAATTGTATTAAAAAGACAAAACAAAAAAAATAAAGCTCATGTCTGATGTTGTTTCTGAATTTAATGCCTACCGTTCTAAAATGAACGATGCCATTTTAGCTGATAATAATAAAATCATTAAGCGTATTTTTAATTTAGACACTAATGCATTTGCTGAAGGTGTTTTAGATAAAAGAACAAAAGAGTTACTTGGCCTGGTCGCTTCAACCGTTTTAAGATGTGACGATTGCATCAAATATCATTTAGAATCGAGTCATAAAGAAGGTCTAAAAAAAGAAGAAGTAGTTGAAGCTTTAAGCATCGCAACTTTAGTTGGTGGTACTATTGTAATTCCACATTTAAGACGAGCTTATGAGTATTGGGATGCTTTAGAAGCTGAGCGTTAAACTTATAATAAAGACAAAGACAAGTCTTTGTTATTTTACTATTTTAGCAACTATGAAAAAATTAAGAGCTGACAATTTAATGAAATCCTATGGCGGAAGAAAAGTCGTTAAGGATGTCTCATTGGAAGTAAATCAAGGAGAAATTGTTGGATTACTTGGACCAAATGGTGCTGGTAAAACAACATCATTTTATATGATTGTTGGACTTATTAAACCTAATGGCGGAAACATCTTTCTTGATGATACTGAAATCACTTCGTTTCCAATGTACAAACGTGCTCAAAATGGCATTGGTTATTTAGCACAAGAAGCTTCTGTTTTTAGAAAGCTAAGTATTGAAGATAATATCTTAAGTGTCTTGCAAATGACAAAACTTAGCAAGAAAGAACAGCATGACAAAATGGAATCGTTGATTGAAGAATTCAGTTTAGGACATATTCGCAAAAGTAGAGGTGATTTACTATCTGGAGGAGAACGTCGTCGTACCGAAATTGCTAGAGCTTTAGCTACTGATCCAGATTTTATTTTATTAGACGAACCTTTTGCTGGTGTAGATCCTGTTGCTGTTGAAGATATTCAACGAATTATAGCGCAACTTACTAAAAAGAATATTGGTATTTTAATTACAGATCACAACGTACAAGAAACTTTAGCAATTACCGATAGAACTTACTTAATGTTTGAAGGAAGTATTCTTAAAGCTGGAAAACCTGAAGAATTAGCCAATGATGAAATGGTACGCAAAGTGTATTTAGGTCAGAATTTTGAATTGCGTAAAAAGAAATTAAATTTCTAATAGTGTCTTAGTAGTTATAAAATCTATTAGTAAATAGCAATTATACATTACCATCTTTTTTCGGAAAAATAATACCTCCCACTTTTTTTATAAGTTTAACCACTACAAGTGCTACAACTCCTACTAACAATCCAACAACAAAATCTCTAAGCATTGATGGAAGTTCTTCTAAAAAATGATGTAAAAATTCTACGTTATGAACAAATATTCCTCCAGCAACTAGAAGTAAAGCAATCGTCCCTATAACAGATAAACTCTTAATGATTAATGGTAAGGCTTTCACTAAAATAGTTCCGATAACATAAGCAATTCCTTTTCTACCTTTACTCATTTTAATCAATCGAAATCCAAAATCATCCATTCTTACAATTAGAGCTACAATTCCGTAAACTCCAGCGGTAGCAATAATAGCAACTATTGAAACCACCATAATTTGAAACAGTATTTCTTTTCCAACAACAGTTCCTAAGGCTATGATTACAATTTCTACTGAAAGAATAAAATCAGTAACTATAGCTGATTTTATTTTAGATTTCTCTAGTATCAAAAGTTCTTCTTCCGACAAATCCTCTTTTAATTCAACCACCTTTTCATGTTTATGAGGTACAAAAAACTCATAAATTTTCTCGGCACCTTCATAAGCTAAATATACACCACCAAGAACAAGAACCACAATTACGCCTATAGGTAAAAAGGCACTTAATAAAAATGCTAAAGGTAAAATAATAAGCTTATTTAACATTGAACCTTTAGTTATTGCCCAAAGCACAGGAATCTCTCTAGACGACATAAAACCTGAAGCTTTTTCTGCATTTACAGCCAAATCATCACCCAAAATACCAGCTGTCTTTTTTGTGGTAATTTTACTCATGGCAGCCACATCATCCATAAGCGCGCCAATATCATCTAATAATGCAAAAAATCCTGATGCCATTGTTTGTGATTAACAGTTTAAATAAGTTATTTAGTAATTGTGTTTTTAAATACCGAAAGCAAAATGTAAAGTATAATAATTAAAGGAATTGCAATAAAATGAAAAGCTATCATTAAAAGCATACTTAAAATAATTAAAGCATATCGAAATTTATTATCCAAAAAACCAAAGTTTTTGAATTTTAAGGCAAATAACTTAATGTCAGAATTAAGTAAATAGCAACTCAAGAATGTTAATCCAATTAAAAACCATTGATTAGAAATAAGTGAATTAAAAATACTGCTATTTTGAAACTCCACAATTAAAGGCAAAGCTATAATAAGCAAGGTATTTGCAGGTGTTGGTAACCCTTTAAAATAAGTTTGTTGATCTTCATCAATATTAAATTTTGCTAAGCGATAAGCAGATGCTAATGTAATAAACAACCCAATAAGTGCTAATGGTTCTATAGCTATAGTAGAAAATTGAAAATTAGAATTCCATTCTTGTTTCAATGTTAGTTCTGGTGCATCAATACTAATTAAAATCAATTTATACATTACGATTCCTGGAACTAAACCACTAGTTACCATATCAGCCAAAGAGTCAAGTTGTACTCCCAATTCACTTTGTACATTTAGCTTCCTAGCTAATAAGCCGTCAAAGAAATCAAAGAAAACACCTAAAAAAACAAAAATAGCAGCTGCTACAAAATTATTGTGAACAGCAAATACAGCAGCAATACTTCCGCATAATAAATTAAGAAGTGTTACAAAATTAGGAATGTACTTGTTTATAGACATGCATAAGATTTGTGTAAAAATAGCAAACTATTTTTGACTTATACAAGATGAATGCAATAACTACATCATTTTGCAGTTTAATAGATGAAAAATATTATGCATCTTTGTAAAAATTTTTGCTATTGAAGAATTATTTACTCATTCTATTGTCATTAGTGACACTATTAGGTTCTGCTCAAACCGTTCGTAAATACTCAAATGAGTTTTTAAATATTGGTGTTGACGCAGCAGCGCTGGGTATGAGTAATACTGTTGTTTCTCATACATCAGATGTAAATTCTGGTTATTGGAATCCAGCTGGATTAGTGAATTTAGAAGACAGTCAATTGGCTGTTATGCATTCAAGTTATTTTGCCAATATAGCCAACTACAATTATATCGCGTTTGCCAAACCATTAGATGACAGAAGCGCTATTGCGATATCATTAATCCGATTTGGTGTCGATGATATTTTAGATACTACACAGTTAATAGATGACCAAGGAAATATTAATTATGATCGTGTAAGTTTATTCTCAACAGCAGATTATGCATTAACATTTTCGTATGCTAGAAATCTTCCAATTCCAGGTTTAAGTTATGGTGTAAATGCTAAAGTTGTTCGAAGAATTATTGGAGATTTTGCTAATTCTTGGGGATTTGGCTTAGATGTAGGTATTCAATTTGAAAATGATAACGATTGGAAATTTGGTATCATGGCAAGAGATATTACGACAACCTTTAACGCTTGGTCTTTTGATGATGATAAACTTGAAGACATACAAAGTGCAATTGAAGGTCAGAACCAAACAGTTCCGGAAAGCACTGAGTTAACCATTCCTAAATTACAAATTGGAATGTCAAAAAAATTCATCTTTCATTATGATTACTCTTTATTAGCGTCTTTTGATTTAAATGTAAGGTTTGAGCAAAACAATGACCTTATCTCTACTTCTATTGCTAGTTTTAATCCTGCTTTAGGGTTTGAATTTGGTTACACAGATTTAGTATTTTTAAGAGCTGGTGTTGGAAACTTTCAAAATGAATTGCAAATAGATAACTCTGAAAATCTCACCTTTCAGCCTAGTTTAGGATTGGGTTTTAAATACAAAGGGATTTACGTAGATTATGCATTTACTGATATTGGAGACCAAAGTGTTGCGCTTTATAGCAATGTATTTTCCTTAAAGCTCGATTTTAGTATCTTTAGATAGTTAATAGATTCTTATGAAGCTTAATGTATTTTTTTTCTTATCAATCTTAATTACTACAACGATCTTTGGACAACAAAGACAGTTATCTTCTGAAGCAGAAATCTCAGTTTTAACAATAGGTCCAGGCTCGAATCTTAATGATGCTTTTGGTCATAATGGTTTTAGAATAAAAGATAAGCAATTAGGTCTAGATGTTGTTTATGGCTATGGTCAATATGATTTTGAGACTCCAAATTTTTATTTGAAATTTGCTCAAGGCAAACTTAATTACCTTATAAGTAAACATTCGTTTTCAGATTTCTACAATACATATAAGTATTATGATAGAACTATTGAAGAGCAAATTTTAAATTTTTCTGCTTCTGAAAAACAACAACTTTACGACTATTTAGTCAATAATTACAAGCCTGAAAATAGACCATATCTCTATGATTTCTTTTATGACAATTGCGCAACTAGAATTAGAGACATCACTAAAAGTGTCACTAATAAAGACTTAACACTCTTAACACCTGCTAAATATAAAGCTAAAACGTTTAGAGAGCTCATACACGAGCATGTTGGCCTTAATACTTGGGGAAGTTTTGGTATCGATTTGGCTTTAGGTTCTGTTATTGATAGAAATGCGGACACTTATGAGCAGATGTTCTTACCTAAGTATATTCATGAGTTTTTTGGTCAGACTAAAATTGAAAACTCTAAAAATTTAGTAAAAAAATCGTCTACAATTTATAAAAATAGGCACAAAAGCACTACTGAAAACTTTTTTTTTAGCCCATTAATGATTCTAACCTTGATTGCTACATTAATTCTTTTTGTAACTTATAAGGACAAAAAACACAAGCGACATAGCAAATGGCTAGATGTTGTTTTATTTGGAGTAACAGGAATATTAGGTGTATTGATGTTGTTTTTGTGGTTTGGCACCAATCATTCAGCAACAGCATATAATTACAATATGCTTTGGGCATTTCCTTTAAACCTATTTTTGATTGGCCAATTATTAAAACCGAAAGTAAAAAATTGGTTTAAAAGTTATTTAAAATTTTTAATCATTATGTTTTGCTTACTAAGCTTACATTGGATTATTGGAGTTCAAGTATTTGCTATTGCGCTAATCCCTTTACTGATAGCGCTATTGGTAAGATATATTTACATCTTGAAGTATTTCAATCGAGAACACGCTTAATTTATTGTCCACGATAATATAATATCGTACTTAAAGTTTTCACTACAATATTCAAATCTAAGAAAACACTTCTATGCTTAATATAATATAAGTCGTATTGTAGCTTAGTTAAGCTATCATCAACTGAGGATCCATATCTAGTTTTAACTTGAGCCCAACCTGTAAGTCCGGGTTTAATAATATGTCTAGTTTCATAAAAAGGTATAATTATAGACAATTCATTAACAAAAAACGGACGTTCTGGTCGAGGTCCTATAATACTCATTTCACCTTTTAACACGTTAATAAACTGAGGAATTTCATCTAATCTTGATCGTCTTAAGAATTTGCCGAAAGTGGTAATTCTAGTGTCATTTTTTTCAGCCCATTTTGCTCCATTACTTTCAGCGTTTACAACCATACTTCGCAATTTCACAATCTGAAATATTTTTCCATTTTTACCTACACGTTCTTGCGTATAGAACAAAGGTCCTCTATTTGCAATAATGTTTCCAACTAAAATAAGAGGAACTAAAAACACGCCTATAATCAATCCAAGAATAGAAAATAACACATCAAAAGTTCTATGGAAAAATAAATACAAAGTATTTTGATTACTTCTACTAAATGGAAAATATTTATAAAAATCTTTACCTACAAACTGTATAGGCACACGATATGTTATTTCTTCATAAACTTGCGTATACTCCCTAATAGTGAAGCCATGTTCTAATAAATTAATTAAATCGTGATATATTTCTGATGTTATGGTTTCAGAATTATAACTAGCAACAAGAATTTCCGAAATTTTATATTTATGGATCACATTCATTAAATCTTTAGGCTGAAACTCTTTTAAGCCTTTAAACTTGATAGGGTCATTTGTTTCTTGTTCACAATTAATAAATCCTATTATTTTATAATTTGGATCTGTTTCTTTTAATGGTTTAATAATATTTTCGATGTTAGAAATTTCACCAACCAAGAGTACTTTTTTATAAAATCGAGGAGAAGAAACAAAAGTAGTATATGCTAAACGCCATAAAAACAACATGGCGATTATTGTTAAATAAAAATACACGATTTGGAGCCTATTTTCTGGCAAGAATGGTGTAAAGAATGGTGTTAGTAAATAAAACAGAACTGTTGTAGAAGCTGTAATTACAATATTTCTAAATGTAACATCAAGTTTATCAGATTTTTGAAGGTCGTAAATTTCAAAAATAGTTCCAAAAACATAAATGTATAAAACCAAAACAAACAAAGCTATACTGTTCTCATTATCAATTATTAAATAATCAAAATCAAGAAATAACTCTATAAGATATAGACCTAAAAAAATAAATAAAATATCGAAAACACGTAAGAGAATTTTACGTTCAGATATTTCAAAATGTATGCCTTTCTTTTTGGTCATTTATTCAAATTATTGATAAATATAATAAGTTAAGTTAGATTACCACCTTAATTAGCACTTAATGCTTTAAACCAAAGTGATTTTATATAACTCCAATCAAAACTTTCTCCTTTATTTCTAGCATTTTTAATCAACATCTCCCTTTTTTCCGAATTCTTCATTACTGAAATTACAGCAGAACTCATAGCTTCAGGTTGGTTAGGTTCAACTAGAACACCATCAACATTATGATCGATTAAATATGGCATACCTCCAACATTAGTAGAAACTATAGGCAATCCTAAAGCCATAGCTTCAATGACACTTATTGGTGTATTATCAAAGTTAGTTGTATTTATAAAAATGTTATAATCTTTAGACAACTCTATCCACTCCTTTTTTTCCAACTTACCTGTAAATTTAATAGTCAAGTTCAAGTCTTTTGCTAATTTTTCGACAGCATTCCGTGATCCATCAGTATTTGGACCAACCATACACAACTGTGCTTTAGGATATTCTTTTTTTAAAATATTTAAAACCTCTACTGCTAGTTTAGGGTTATAGATTTCAGAAAATGAACGCACCCATAAAAGTCTAGGAATATCATATGTCTTTATTGAAAACGGGTAATCTTTAACATTTAAAGTATTAGGAATATGAAGGATGTTGGTATAACCATGACTTTGAAAAGCACTTTTAAGATAGCCAGAAGGTGACACATTATACTTGGCATTTTTAAAAATCATATTACTCATTTTTTTACTTCTCTTTAGTCGCTCTGGAAGATTGCCTCCATGCAAAATTGGAATATAATCTAAGTTAAGAATTCTACACAATTGACTAACTACTAATGCATAATAAAAATTTTGAGTGCTATAAGTATCTATTAAAACAATATCTGTTTTCTTTTTGAATTTATAGCAAGAACGAAGCATATCTAATAATCGAAAATATTTATTAGTTTTTGATGACGCATAAAAAACAGTGTATCCTTCTTTTTCTAACAAAACGCCTAAAACAAGTATTGCGGATATATTAATTTTTTTATTTTCTAATTTGTTTCCTATGTATAGGACGTTTTTCATATGTCACATTTAAAAGTGCTAAGGCGTAAATAAATGATGGTGCAGCAATTCGCATGGATGCGTGATTAACGGTAGCAAACCAAAAGCCTAAAAAAGCGTAAAAATAATAATTCTTTTTATTTTGAGATCTAAAATAAAGTGGCTTAAAAATTAAAATAAGCAATATTAATATCCCTAAAATACCATGTTCACCAAGGAGTCTTCCTATTTCACTATGTGATATATTCCCTTGTCCCTCTAGCTCAATTCGCTGGTCTTTAGCTCGGCTAGAACCAATACCGAAAAATGGATTTGAAACAAACCCTTTTAACTCATACATAAACAAATCACTTCTACCTGTAGTTAAATCTTCCTTACTCTGACCCAAATGATCTTTATTAGCATAACGCAAATCTATATAACCATCTGTTTGGCTAGATGTAATAACCCATGTAAGAATTAAACAGCCCATCAATGCAATAGATTGCGTCATAATAGAATTTTTTATAACCCTAGAACTTCTCCTATAATATAAAAACAAAAAAGCAAGAATAACAAGAATAGCAGTGATTACACCTCCTCTACTGAAAGTTAATACGGCTCGGTAAGATATAACAGCTAAAATTATTAGATTGAGTACTTTAAGTTTTAAAGAATTAGATTGAGTAAAAAAAATACTAACCATAATAAACATACCTAATCCTAAAATTATAGAAACTTGATTAGGACCAAAGCCACCTGATGCTGCAAAATTTGATGCAGTGGTAGATAAAGTATCTTTAATACTAGGTGTATAGAAAAAGATATAAGTGGTATTAGCAATTATGGGTAATACCATAAATAAAAGTATATTATTAAGCTGTTTAATTGTTATTTTTTTATCATAACAAAATAATGCTGCTATACCTAAACACACTGGTCCACTTAAAACAAAAGCAATATTAGTTCTAAAATTCGCATCAAAACTTAAGGTAGTTGAAGCTACGAAAATAGAAGGCACTAAAAACATTAAATAAATAAAATAAGGATATCCTCTTCCGGATACTCCTTTGTAAATCATACCCAATATAGAAAAGAAGATAACGATGTACTTTCCGGCTTCATAAGAAAGTGCTCCTCTAGTCATCCTAAAAAGCACTTCTGCTCCAACAAAATAAGCACATGCTTTTAATACTTCATAGGATTTAAATTCATTATTAATATTTAATATACGAAATAAAAAATACCCAAATGCGACTATAAAATAGATTTTAGATATGTCTTTATTCAAATAGATTAACATACCTATAGCTATATGTAAGCCAATTGAACTTATGTATGTTAAATTATACTTCAATCAAATTTTAGTTAAGGGTTACTTGTAGGTATTACAATTTTTATACTAAAATATTAAACAACTAAGGTTAAAAGTAAAAAAATCAATTAAGAAAAGATATTCTTATAATTATCTAATGGAAATTTATAATAATAGCTTTTGTTTAAAACATAAAGAATGAAATGTGATACAAAAACAGGAATGTAAGGCCTAGAATATTCCAATAATAAATCATATGTTTTATTAGAATAATTACAGATTAAAAAAGGAACAACATCAGGTTTGAAAAAATTATTTTCAACATTCTCTTTTGAAATAGAATGCTCTTCATTATACGATTTAAAAAAAACGGATTCGCCAGAACGAAGCCCTTTGTATAGCTCTATAACAGATAAAGGTATATCACTCTTTTTTGAATAAAAAAGTATACTAGCAGAAACATCTATTAACACCCATTTATTGAACTTTTCACAAAAAACCTCATTAAATGAATGTCCACCAAAAGCTAAGTCAAATGGTGCACGAGTAACTCCCCATTCTCTGACTTGCACATCGTTTATAACACAAAAATTATTAAACACCTGAACCATATCACTACAAACACCTCCTTCTCCATTAATCATCATTTTTAATGCTTTCTCAGATGGCTCACTTAATCCTCTACCACCTTTAATATTACTATGCATCCAAACACCAATTTGCTTTACAATTTCTAAATCTTCTTCTGGTACTCCATCTTTAAATATTTCATTATTTACTTCTTTAAAAGTAGCAGGAATATTGCCCTTACTATTGGTTTTATTATATGTAAAACCTGAAATACCATTAACACTCGAATTTGTTGACAGTAGTTTAAAACGAGTAATATATAGAAAAGGGTGCCTTTTAAAAGTCCAACGTAATTTTTTAAAAATCATGAATTTATCCATACAAATAATTGCATCTAAAAATATATCTTTTTTTTTATTTAGCCTATTAAATAAGGGCAATAATCTAAAATCTATATCATTACAAATTAAATATTAATTTAAAATATCTTTAAAAATTCTATTACTATAATTAGAGAATGTGAATTTTTTCAACATTACATCTTGATCATCTATCATATAATGATACTCTACTTCATTTAAACGTAGAACATTTCTAATTTCAGTAAGTAAATTGTTTACTGTAACTGTATTTAATAGAAATCCATTTTCATGATGTTTTATATAATGTCCTATGGAAGAAATATTAGAAACAATTGGCAGACAACCATAATTCATCGCTTCTGCTATTACTTTCGGAAAGCCTTCGGAAGCAGTTGTTGGCATCACAAAAACATGCGACTGTTTATAAATAACAAACACCTCATGTCTAGGTAAATAACCATAAAATTTAAATGAAACTCCTGTCATTTTCGCTAAGGTTTTAAAATAATTAATTTCAGAACCATCACCAACCAAATGAACACAACCTATAAGTTGTTTTTCACTATCTGTTAATAACTTAAATGCCTTAATAATACGCTCAACTCCTTTTGGTTTTTCTAATCTACCAACATAACAAAACTCTAATGGTTCTTGAGTGCTTTTTTGAGTTCTTACCTTATCCCCTTCAATAATCTCTTTATCAGTTAAACATGGGTTCTCAAAAGTATAACAGTGCTTAGCTTGATTACTCCAGAGTCCGTTAATAGTAACTTTTCTAGATTGATTTAGAAGCATCCAACGTTGCAATTTATAGCCGATAGGCGGTTTTTTTTGATTCCAATTGCCCGCATATTTATACCAACCTTTCTTTTTGCTAAAACAGGTTAAATATGGGATTAAATACACTCCTATTCCTGTTGGTGTTCGTAGTTGAAAACAATCTACTTCTTTTAATGTTTTTGCAACAGTATTAATAACCGTTGGCGCCTGCATTATTGTTTGAAACTTACTAAAAAGAGTTTTTCCTCCAGATGGTTTTAATGCAACAAATTTGACTCGATCTGAACTATACGGCAAAGCACTTGGTGGAGGCTTTTCTTCATGTAACATAGCAACATGATAAATAGTATCAAAAACACCTAAGAGATGATTAATTTCACTAATTGTTGGACCCCAACCTACAATTTCTCCAGCTTTAGTTCTATAATGCTCAGTATGTGATATAATTGCAAGTTTCATTAATACTGTATTAAAGTTAAATACATGTTTATAATTTTATTCCATGAATGTTTTTGCGCCCACGAAATAGATGATTTTTGGTAATCATCTTTATTTTCTAAAATATCTCCGACAGCTTCTTTAAGTTTCAATGCATTATTATCAATTAGAATTCCTGATTTATAATTATCAATTGCATCTTCAATTCCACAGCCTTTAGTTCCTATTGCTGGAACACCAAATGTATTTGCTTCTAAAATTGCTATACCAAATCCTTCAACATCACCTGTTCTACTTTCGGCACTTAACATTATAAAAATATCTGTCTTCTTTAATATTTGTTTCAAAATATCAGCATCGACACTTCCATGAAATGTGATATGTTTCAATACACCTAAATCTTCAGCAACTTTATTAAAATTCTCTGCTTCAGTAGGTATACCAACGCAATGATAATGTATTTCAGGGAATTGACTTAAAAGATCTGGCAACAATTTAATTACATTTAATTGTCCTTTCCTAGAACTTACTCGCCCCACAGTTGTAAGTACAGGATTTCCTTTCAGACTCTTATCACTAGAAATTTCAATATTCCATTTTAATAAATCTATACCATTAGGAATCACAATTACCTCTCGATTTACTTGTATTAAACTCTTAGTGTAATTAGAAACTGCTACAATTTTGTTCATTTTTTTCAAAGCGATGTTTATCGCTTTTCTTAAAACAAAAGGTTTAAAATTAACTTCACTACCATGTACAACTGCAATAGTCCTATTATTAAAAAACAAACTACAAAAGGCTACATTCCAAAGAGAAAATTTACCTGTAGCTATAACTGTTGATGCTTTTTTAAAGCTAATAAAAGTAATTAGGATACGTTTTAAATACATTAAAAATCGCCAATTATAGCGCTTTATTCTATTAATAGAAAAAGGCAATGATTCATCAAAGATAATTTCTTCTTCTCCTTTTTCAGAACGTTGGTCTGCAATAACTTTAACTGAGCATCCTGTTTTATACAAATGTAAGGCAAGATTATAAGCATGATTACCAATACCTCCTGGTTGTGGGGGAAATTCTGATGTTACAATAACTATATGATTGCTTTTTTGTCTCACTCTAAAGTTTCAATTAGTGCACCTTCATTTAATTTCTTACTTGCCAAATTCCACGATTTATAAACTTGATAACATACTATTGGCAACAAAAAAACAGTGCATATCACACCTAAAAGTAATAGTGCTTTATTTTTTTTTAACACGTAAGGAAAAATTGAGAGCGGAACATTTCTAAGTAAGGCTAATTTAGCTGCTTTTTTTCCAAAATATTTTCTAAAAAAATACAGCACACTAGGAATCGGTCTAGGTGCTAAATATGATACTGTTCTAAAAGCATCCCAACTTCCCATTTCTCTTAAACCGCCTGTTCCAGCTTTAATATCTATGCAAGAAGCATAAGGATTAGACACACTTTTAATTCCTTCTAAAAATATTCGCATTCCAAATTCACCATCTCCCATTCTTTGTTTTTCAAATTGCCTATCAAAGAGTCCATTTTTTTTAAAAACATCCTTATATAACATGGCGTTACCAGTAGCAAATTGTGAAGCTATTGCAAAATAAGATCTATTTTCGGGAATTTTTTGACCTTCAGGATAAAAAACGCCTGCTGATACCTGAGCGTCAAAAAAATCTAAACATTTTAAATGTGAAGACATCCAATCTGATTTAATACGTACATCATCTTCTGATAAAGCAATTAGTGCCCCTTTTGCATTCTGAATTGCTGTGTTTCTAGCTAACCAAAGTGCTTTTTCCTCTTGATATACAAGGTTTATATCTAGATTGAAACTTCTATAAAAATCTTTATTAAATGGCTGAGATTGATCCACAATAATAACTTCAAAATTTTTATAATCTTGTTGCTCTAAATCTTTTAAAACATTCTTAAGGTATTTATATCTATTTAAAGTTGGAATCACAACACTCACCTTAGGAGCATTAGCAATTAAATCAGATTCAAAATCTGGCCATTCTTTATGAAATATAGGATTATTAAAAACTGCTTTGTTTATTTTTCTTGTCTTCCAAAAAGCATCTATTTCACGTATTGGATTATGTAAAGAAATCAAACGCAAAAGTAATACATATAAAACCCAAGCAGAATGAAAATATTTACGCAAAAAGTGATAATTATCCTGTACTGATAGCGCTTTAAAACTCGTATAACAGTCAGTATCTCCGACAAATCCTTGCTGAATACTTTGCCAAGATAAATCATATTCAGTTGCATATTTAGACTGAAAATTTGCATCTGGTTTTAATTTTAAAAGGATGTCTTTTGGTAAATTATCTACAATTGGAAAAATAGCTTTTCCGTTTTTTTTAAAAAGCTGAAAATAATGTGTTGGTTGTAGATATTTTAAAAATACAAATAGCATTAAATAGATTTTGGAAGCGGATTATTTTGAGCAATCCCTTTTAAATACTCTGGATATTTTTTTTCTTTTGGCATAAGTAATAAATGACACTTCCCTCTATTCTTGGTGGTTTCCGCAGTTTGCAAATGTTCGCCAGTTTTAAGATACCAAGCTCTATAATCCATTTCGTTACACCAGTCTAACATTATTTGAGTTGCAGCTTCCATACCTAGGTTCTCAACATTATGCATTTCAATGAAAAAATCACACTTTGTACTGCTTGCCGTTTTTTTTGCTGATTGCATAACTAATGTTTCGGCTCCTTCTACATCTATTTTAATCAAATCTGGTTTAACCTCATACAAAGAATATAAATAATCAAGGGTAACTGTTTTTACTTCCATAAATGAATTTATAGAAGCAGCCGTCTCTGCATGAGAAGCGTGCATACTTCCTGCTGCTCCAGAACCAACAGTATAAAACTTAATAGTTTCATCTACTTTATCCCCAACAAATGCTGTAATGTACTGTGTTCTGTTCCCTAAGCTATTATTAATAATATTGATTGCTGCTTTTTGTAAAGCTTTAGGATTTGGATCTACCAATACCAATTGTTTATTAGGATCTTGAATTAATGCTAATAAAGCAGTATAGCCAACATTACAACCTATATCATAAATTACATCATGATGTTTAGCCAAATAAAACCACCAAGCATCATCCTGATCAGGATTACTACGCGTGGTTTCCTTTATGAGCATTAAAGGCACTCCGCATAAAGTAGTTTTTATGAACTTAATATCTTTATTTCTAAACATATAAGTCAATCCATTTATCTTCTTTTTTAGATTCATTTACTTAAATCTTAATTAAATTTTTAATGACATATTTAATCTTAATTCATAAAAGAATAACAATATCATCTTATTTTACAATCTTTCTAATCCTATCTAATTGATTAGGACTAAGTTTATTTTTCCATTTATCTAAAGATTCAATTTTAAATGTTTCAATTGTGAAAGAATTAGAAATCTTTAAAAAATCAGAAACCTCTTTCAGTATCTGATTAGGGTTTGTTAAGAAATGATCGTACTTCAAAACTAAAACCTTTTGAGGATATTTTTTTTTTAATCTAAAAATCTCATCATAATGAGATTTCCAGCGTAAGGCACATTTTTCTTCAATAGAATATTTTTCAAATTCATCAACATTTGATTTATTAACACCTAAAAATCTATTCTTTCTATTTTGAGGCAGTCTATTATACCATGTCATAACACCTTGATGCTCGAGCATACTGTTAACTGTAGGTTCTAAATCTCGATAAACAAAAATAAATTTTGATGCACTAAATGTTTTGACTAAAAAATCAACTAACCATAGTGAAGGATGTGATTTTTCTAACACATGGTTTGAAGCATTGTTAAAAATTTTGGTGAGTCTTAATTTAAGTAGTATTTTAAGTAAATATGTTTTAAGAACAAGGTCTATATCTTGAGTTGTTGCAATTCTAGTAATTAATGCAAATGTATCAGATTCTTCAATTCGAGCGGTAATCTCTGGGTGGCTTGAAATTGATCTTCCAACAAGATGCGTTCCCGATCTTCCTGTTCCAGAAATAAAAATTATTTTTTTTTGGTTATCCATAAATTAATAGTGTTCAATTAATTTGCAATACTGTTTACTTGTAAACAACGGCCACTAAATGCGCTGTTTTAAAAGAATCATTTGCTACACTTTTCGATTGGATTTTATTTATAAAATTACCCATTAAAGTTCTTAATATCATTAAAGGTTGTTTCAATTTAAAGCTTCTTAAACCCCAAACACGATACTTACCTGTTCTAACAGCATAATGCACTTCAACCTTCTCAAAATACTTTTCTAATAAATCTTGTAATTCTTGTCTTTTATAATGTCTAACATGGTCTGGATTCTTATTAGGCCCTTCATTTTTAATATAATCACCATTAGGAGTTGTAAAATAAGCCCAACCTCCTTTTGCTATAACTCTAGCTATATTTTTAATAAACAGGTCATCTTCTGGAACATGTTCTATAACCTCTACACAAACAACAGCATCATAAGAAGCATCTGGCAATGTAGATTTTGTCATATCTTCTATAACAATATCAGTAATATTAGATCGTTTTTTTTTTATGTTAGTTAATAGCGTATTAGTAAAACCTAAATTAAGTTTTTCTTTATCTCCTCTTTCTTGTGGAACATCTAATAAAACAATATTTGCAGATAGATTTATGGTATAAGGAGATTTACGACCTCCAACATCTAAAACGGTAATCCTCTTACCTTTTACACTCCCTTTTAAAAGTCTTTTAATATCTTTCCTTACAGTAACTAAATGAGTTGTCATGATAGGAAAAGTAATCCAGCGCATGAATTCGTAATTTGTCATAAAAGGTTTTATGCTATAAAATTATTAACTATGCAATAATAAGGTATAATATATAAAACCGCATAATATTTGGGGAAATATGTCTATAAATAAAGTATTATTTCTCTATTGTTTTATTTCTAATATACTCAAAAATACCAGCTAATGAGAGGGAGTTTTTCCAAAGTAATCTATTCGAGTACTGCAATTCTTTAAACTCTTCCGGACTTAATTTATTATGAAAATCGGTTACGATTTGAGTTATTTCATTTCGTCTATCCCAAGGCACCAATACCATATGCTTTTTCCAATCTATTTTATCAATAAACGGTAATAAACAATTAGTATCTATAAATATTGGAATCCTTCCCATCATTAAGGTTTCATATAAACGAACCGAAAAATTGCCTGAACCTCTTACACATAATATAAAGTCTGATTGCCTTATATTCTCATAATATTCTTTATTAGTTTTTTCGCGCATTTGTTTGGTAGTCGCTCCTGCTCTGTACTCTTTTCTATAAATAAAATTTGTTTCTAAAACAGATGAAGTCTCTAAAGATTTTAACAATTTAAACCGTTGAAAGGCCGATGCAAATAAAGGTTCATAATCTAAACGAAATGGATTTTTTATAAACCGAAAAATATTCTTCTTCACAAAACCTAGCTTATCTTTCCATTTCTTTTTAGTAGCTATACTCGCATGTCCGCAAAAACCAATATTTGGCAGTTCTTGTTTTTCTCTAACTTCAAAAACTTTGTCTTGATATAAGCTTTGATATATATCAGATAAAGCAACAGGCAAACCAATATTATTTTCAGGCAATTGTTTACTAAACCCACCAACTCTAAAATAAATTAAATAATCAAAATTTGGAAAAACATCACTACTATCTCCTGTTATAAAACCATAACCTTTAATATTTTGTTTTCTGCATAACTGATTAATTTCCTTTAATTCTCGTCTACTATAAAAATTAATAGGCTTAGGCACAAAAAGAACATGAGCATTATTTATATCATTTGTGTAATTAAATACATCTGAAATCCCCCATTTTTCTTTAAGATCTTTATCGTTTCCCCAAGAAGATTTTAAATAAAACGGACGTGTTGCTATAAACAAATGTCTTTTGTCTATTAAACTAAAATCTATGTTAGGAATATAAATATTCATAAAAACAATAAAATTGAGTGATTTAAAATATTAATTATTGATTCTTATTAACTTGTTATAAATAAAATTTAACAAAATCTTCTTGTTGTTGTATTATATGAAAATTTTTCTTAATTCTATTAATAGTGGCTATTCTCATTTCTTGCTGCTTCTCTTCTGATAAATTTATTACTTCTTTAATTTTTTCAGCAAGCAATTTAGGTTTGCGTTTAGGCACAACCCATCCTGTTTTAGCATCTATCACATTTTCACTTAGTCCATCTGCATCAGAAACAATACAAAACAAACCCATAGCCTGAGCCTCTATTGTTGCGTTACAGAATCCTTCTTGAATACTATATTGAATATAAATATTTGCTTTTTGAAGTTCTTTTCTCACTTCTGCTTGAGTTATTCTTCCTTTAAAAATTACTTGTTCTTTTATATCTAATTGATGCGTCGCAAAAATCAATCGCTCAAATTCTTCTCCGTCACCAATTATAGTATATTTAAAATCTAATCCTTCTTTTTTTAATAAAGCTAATGACTCTAATGTATATTCTAAACCTTTTATCCAATGTAATCTTGCTATTGTAACCATTTCAACTTGTTGGTTAGACAACTGTAATTTATTTGGTTGAAAGTAAGTTACATCTACAGCTGGAGGTATCACAATTATCATAGGCTCTGACACTCCTCTCTCTATTAATATTTTTTTCATCTGATTAGATAACACATGATAATATACTTTTTTTATAAATAAAAGATTGTAACACTCTTTATGTTTTAATGGAGACAGATACAAATCAAAACCTCTAAAGCTAACTGCCATTTTAGCTCCAATAGCTTGAGCAACATTCTCTCTATTTACAGCTAACATACCAAAACCAAAATGCAACCAATCTAATTTTTTTGAGAGCAAAAACTGATTTAAGAGCAGTTGTTTTATTCGTTGTTTTAAAGAAATCCCATCCTCTTTATCTAATTTATATAATAGACAACTCTGTTTTGTACTTATAAAAATTGCTTTTAAAAAAGTTTTAAATATGATTATTATTTTTAATATTAGATTTACATTAAAATCAGGAGCTATTATTACTTCACAGGGAAGATTAGTACTTTTAGTTTGATTTTGATCAACAAATAAAAGCACTTCAAAACCATTATCTTGTAATCCCTTTATTTTATTTTTAAAGAAAGTTTCAGAATAACCAGGTACTGCAGACAAAACTATCCCGATACGCTTTTTACTCATAGTTATTTTCTTTTAATACATTTATGTATAAATCTAACATTCCACTTACCATTTGACTTTCAGTATGCTGATTCTCTATTGTCTTTTTAGCTTGGTTTACTATTTGCTGTTTATTTTCATCGTTAAGTCCTATAATTTTAATGATTTGTTCTGCAATAGCATTTGAATCACGAATAGGACACACAAAGCCATTAACTTCATGTTGCACAACCTCTTCCATACCACCACAGTTTGTTGTAAGCACTAGGGTTTCTGAAGCCATAGCTTCAAGCACTACATTAGCGACACCTTCTTCAACACTTGGTAAAAGCAAAATACTAGAAGATTTTAATGTTTTTTTTATAGCATCTAATGGTAATGAACCTAATAAAACTACATCTTCTTGTAGCCCAAGATCTTGTATTTGATAAATAAGTTCTAAATACCCTTCTGCTCCTACAATTGTATAGGAAAACGGAATGTTTCGTTTTTTTAGAATACTACAAGCGTCTAATGCGTAATTATATCCTTTTTTCCAATGAGATCTTCCAATGGAAACAATATTAAACTTTAAATCTTTTACCTCAGGAATCCTTTTAAATGACTTTAAATTTAGACCACTATAAACTATTTCTATTTTCTCAGGTGGTGCTCCGTATTTAGTAGCTTCTTTTGCAATAGCCTTAGAAACTGCATGAAATCTATCTACATTTGGGAAACACTTATGATACATTTTTGCAAGTATTGGGTCTGCAATTGGGGAATAATTAATATGTGCACCACGTAAACTAAGCACGAGTTTCATGTCAAACTCCTGAACCCAAGACCAATATTCAATATTTTTAGCCCATTGAACATGAAAAATATTTGGTTTATGCCATAATACAGGATAGCATTTCATCTTATCTATTAATGCATTTTGAGATTTTGATTTTAGAATACGATCTAATTTTTGTTTCGCTTTATACTTAAATAGTAATAATAACAAGTTATATTTTAATAAATGTAAACTCTTATAAAATTTCGTATTTCTGTAAGCTATAGACTTTACTGACCCATTATATTTTACTTTCTTTTTACAATAACCAAAAAGATAAATTTGGTATCCTTTATTAGATAACCCTAAAATAAGACGCTCAATAAAAGTGGTGCTTGGAATACTTCCAGAATAAACAGCTATTTTTATTTTATTTTTCAAATATATTAAAGTAGTAATTAATATTACTTATCGATAAATTATGGCAATTATTAAGTATTAAAGTTTAGACAAAACATCTTTATAAATCATTTGCATATCATTTTGTTTTTGCTGAATATATTCAGTGGTAAATCTGTTCTTACAATGTGCGATTATAGTTTTAGAAGACTGATTATCAAAACTTATAAACTCATGTTTAGAATTCATACCTAAATAATAATCTTTAAACTTATGATTTCCTCCTATCAACTTATCACCAAAACGCAAATGTATGTTTGGAATGCCATAAGAATCAGCAAAAATAAGTCCATGTAAAGATGAAGAAGCAATATAATCACATTCCTGTATTTCATTTGCAACTGCCAGAGCTGTTTGTCTTGCACTAATAATTTTTACTTTCCCTTCAAAATCCAACTGTTTTACATAATCATAATCTACACAATGAGGCAAAACACCCAAAGTGTATTTTTTCTTTTTATTTATTGGAAAAACAACAGAGGCGAGAATACCTGGATCTCCAAATAAACAATCTTTAGTAAACCCAGTTTGTGCCTTACTCAATGGTCCTCGAATAATTTTCACTTGCCATTTATTATCAGAACGATTAAAGCGTTCATCAATAAATCCACTTCCCATAATAAATCCTGAAAAATTTTGATGATACATTTGTAAAATAGAGCCCGTTAATGACATTCTACTTTTTTTATAATTATCAACATATAAAAGTTTGTATCCAAAAAACTTTAGTAAATCCTTACTAAAAAGATCTCCAAAATTATTAACTCTAGCATAATGAGATTCTACATATGCTGTACCGGAAAGATTATAATAAAATTTTAATACCTTATCTCCAATTATCTGAACAGTATTACGAATCTTTCGATAAGCAATTCTTAAAAAAGTGATTTTTCGTAGTTGTTGGCGTAAGCCCATAAATAAATGCCGTTCTAGCTTAGTTAAAGGTAAAAATAGTACTTTTATTTTAAAAAGTGCTTCTAAAATATTAAAACACTTGATTCTTTTTTCTTATTAATTACTAGGCTTTCTTTTATTTTTATAAGTAAACAATTTTCGATTACTAGGCTTATACAAAACCCACTCTAAATGTTGTCTCAGAGCTCTAGCGAACCTCCATATTTTACGTTTAAAACTTGGGTGTTTTTTTACTGGCTCTGTAACCATAACTGAAAAGGAATCTTCATTAGCCCTAAAGTAATTTTTATTTGCGATACCTATTTTAGACGTACTTTTTAAAACTCTAATAGCGAATTCTGTTTCCCCATAACCTCCACTAGTATGTTCTAAAAAATAATTCAGTTTTTCAAAAAAAGCTGGAGTTGTTAGAAATGGATTATCACTATACTGAAAAGTATTGATATTAAAGTTTCTAAATGAAAATTTAGGGATTTCAAAAATATGTTTCGTTAAAGGAATTAAATGATTAAATACATAATTAGCACGAAATCTAATCATATCTAACGCTCCAGAGTTTAACAAATCCATACTTTCTGGTAACAGACTTAAAAACTCAGGCTTTATAATAAAGTCTTCCTGAACATATAAAATATAATTTCCCTTACAAGCTTTAAGTCCTTTATTCAAATTAGATGTTAATCCTTGATTTACTGGAGTAGTAACTAATATGTCTATTTGCAAATTTTGAAGTTGTAATAATTTTTCTGGCTCACTACAATCATCACTCACCACTAATTCTATTGGTAGTGGAAACTCTAAGCTTCTAATTGCAGCTATACAAATTGCTAATGCAGCAGGTCTGTTATAATGAGTAATTAGAATACTTAACATGCTATTTATTTAATTTTAAATATAGTTCTTCACAACGGTTTACCTCCAATTCTATTGGATAATTTTGCAAAACGTGTTTTCTAAAGCTCTCTCCAATACTTTGATTTTGTTCTTGTGAGAAGCCTAAATTCATATCTAAAGCAGATGTCCATGCATCAACATCTCCTGTTTGAACTAAATGCTTCTGAAAATTAGCTAATTGGTCATTTATACCTGATACATTTGATGCTAAAACGTTTTTTCCCATTGCCATAGCTTCTAAAAGTGAAACAGGTGAACCTTCTCCTCTACTTAAGGTTGGTAATACCACAATTTCTGCGACACTTAAATAATCAACAATATGTTGCTGTTTACCACAAAAAACGACTTTTTTACTCAAGTTTAATTTCTTTTGTAAACCAATCATTTCTTTTCCATAATTATTATTATAATCACCAACCAGAAATAACTTCCAATCAGAATGTTTTGCAGAAATATTCTTAAAAGCATTTAAAAGAATTTCAATTCCTTTGACTGGAACCATATTTGCAACACACATTAATACGCGATCTTTAGATGAAATATGCCATTGACTTTTTATAGTTTCATCAGCTTGTCGTGGTTTAAACATATTAGTATCTACACCTCTTGGAATTAAAATTGCTTTTTTATTTTGATTAAAAAACCGATGCATCATTTCTGTATTTTGAACAGCAATAGCATTTGCTAAACGAGTTCTCAAATTCCACGCATTTTTTGAAGAACCTCCCCAACTCATATTCTTTTTAGTGTACACCCACTTAATTCCTGCTATTCTAGCTGATAATGCTTCAGAATAATCTGCTGCATAATGAAAACTATGAATTATATCGGGCTGAATTTCTTTAATCTTTCTACTTATCCTAAAACAATTTATCACCCCTTTATAATAAGGTTTCATAACTGTTGTATACTGTATTAAGTGAATAGGAATACCACTATCTACAACCACTTTAAAAAAAGCACCTCGGCTATGAAAACAAGCAATATGAACTTCAAACAAATCAGGATTTAATCGTTTTGCAATATGCAATAATGCTTTACCGCTTCCTGCTGTATCAAAATTGGGTATTGTATATAGTATTTTTATTCGCTTTGTTGTTGGTGCCATTTTGCTAAGGAATACAAGGTAAACAATACCCATTTATAATCTTTCTCACCACTTTGATGCATATTCCAGATACGACTTAATTCTGTTTCTGAAAGCTGAAAGTTATCGATAAAATTTTCATCAAACAAACACTGTCTAATTGGTTCTTTAAGATCTTTTTTCAACCAAGCTGTTAAAGGAATCGAAAATCCTTTTTTAACGTGACTTATTGGAGTTCCTGGTATTAGCTTCCCTAACAAACGCTTTAATAGTAATTTCTTTTCGTTGTTCTTAAAAGCTAACTCTGGATCAATTTTCAAAGCTGCTTCTATCATAGATTTCTTCAAGAACGGCACCCTAACTTCCATAGAATTTGCCATACTCATCCTATCAACTTTAATAAGTGTTTTTTGCATCATATCATAATATTCCGCTTTGCGCATAGCATGCAATAATTCTTTATTTGATAAGCTATTTTTATAATTATAATGTGGTAAATTTATATTTGCAATAGATTTTAAATTCGGAAATAAGGCATTTATATCTGTATCATTAAATCTAGAATGCAGGCCTTGATGCGCATTGGCTAAATCTTTTTGTAGCAAGGCCTCATTAAGATGCTTTTTATTAAATAAGATTTTGTCAAGTCCATAAGCTAAATAACGTAATGATTTTGGCAGTTTAAATCCTTTTTTATTTTTAAAAACAGATTCAAATCTTTGGTATCCGTAAAACAGTTCATCACCTCCATCACCAGACAACATAACTGTACCCATTTTTTTAGCATTATGACAAAGTAAATAGGTAGGAATTAATGAAAAATCTGCAAATGGTTCTTTTAGATGTTCCATACTATCCTCTAAAATATCCATAGCAGACTTGGCATTCATTTTATCTAATCGAAACTTACAACCTATTTTTTCCGCATAAGCAGTTGCTATTTCAGATTCATCATGTTTAATACTATCACTACCTATAGAATAGGATTGAATTTCCTTATCCTTTTGTTTTGCTAAATACGTTACTAATGGTGAATCAATACCACCAGAAAGAAAAGTACCTAATTGCACATCAGAAACCATTTGTGCATGAACAGAAGCTTTTAATTTGTTTTCAATATAATTAACGGCAACATTTTCATCTTTAATTAAGTCTTTAACATCAATATCTGGAAGCTCCCAATATAGACTTTTGTGTATTGAACCATTAGACAAAACACTTACGATTTCTCCCGGTCTAAGCTGAAATGTTTTATTTATTATTCCATAAGGCGCTGGCATATAATGTCGTTTTAAATACAAACGTAAAACAGAATCATCAATACCATTATTTTTGTTTAAGGGATGCTTACTCACCTGATCATAACGACTACCAAAAACTAAATCCCCTTCATCAAAACTATAAAATAATGGTTTTATTCCAGCAAAATCTCTAACTAAATCTAATTGATTTTCCTCTATATTATATACGGCAAAAGCAAACATACCATCTAGCTTTTTCAAGGTATATTTCAAACCATAATACGCTATAGTATTTACTAAAACTTCAGAATCTGTTTCAGTTTGAAAAGGAATATTTTTACTTACTAACTCAGCTTTTAATTCTTGAAAATTATAAACCTCGCCATTAAATACAATTGCATATTTTGAATTGTATGATAACATGGGTTGATTGCCTCTTTCTGATAGGTCAAGTATAGCCAACCTTCTAAAACCTAATTGACAGTCGTTATTGTTTGTCCAATACCCAGACATATCTGGTCCACGCAAAATATTTAAATCATTCCTATTTAAAAATGATTCTTTAGATGAAAGTTTAGAGGTTTTAAAAAACTCACCGTATATACCGCACATATGTTATAATTTATTTTGCTTATGAAACAATGCTAAAGTCAATAACATACTTACTGGATGTGCATAAACAACGGCATTGTCATTTTTAAACTGACTATAAAAACACGAAGTAACTTCTTTAGGCACAAAGGACTTGAATTCATCTGAAAATAAAAATGATTGTAATTGACTGTCATTTTCAGTTCCTAAAAATTGCAATTCCCAATTGCGTTGTGTAAATGGCTTATCCATAAGATTAGAAATTTCTCTGGAGACTTTATTTACAACCCTAAAAGGCAAATTATATGGTGATTTATTATAATTATAATTTAATAAGTTAAACGGTTTGTTAGCATGCCACGTAACACTAGCCAAAGCTTTATGTTGTTTAATATGTTCTATTTGCAATTGTCTATTTGCTAAAAATTGTTCTGGAACTGTACATATAAACTTGCACATACGATCATCGTAATAAGGTAATGTCATAGGTTTGGCAGCCTCAAATACACTAAGGTTTGTAGTTGTCCATCTATGAGCCCAATGAGAAGTTTTAAAAGCACGTACTTTAGCACTTATATTTTCTATCTTAATTTTTGAAACAGCCTCTTCTACACGATTAATCAAATAGGTATTAAAATCTCCTTCAAGTCCCCAAGCTCGCCATAATTTTTCTGCAAGCTCTAAGCCTTTTTCTTTAACCATTTTTTTTAGCAAATAAGGCACTATTGTATCTTCGGTAATATTACTTGGAGCCCCCTTATCAAAAAACACATCTCCCCAATGACCTAGAGACATTACGCCTTGCATATTAGACAAAGGCTTAAAAACTGCCATTTGTCTAGGATGAGTAAACTCTGAATAACAATTATTTATTCTTCCTAAGTCTTCGATGACATCCCATAAATACCCTTTTGGAATAAAAAACTTTTGAAAATTAAAACCACAAATATCTGCAATTTTCTTACTTATCTTATGTTCAGGATAACCATTTTCAAAAGAGTAACTATATGCAGAAACGGGATTATCCATCTTAGAAAGTACTAAGGCTTGACTTCTACTATCTAAACCTCCTGAAAGTGGTAGTATAACAGGATTATCTTTTACTTGCTCCTTAATAATTTGTGTTAATAAAGACACATATTCTTCTAAGACTTCATTAAAAGTAATATCTCTTGGACTATAATGCCAATTAAACCAAGACTTGCTTTCTAAAAATCTTCCATTAGCATCTATATGGTTTACTGAAGCTGGATTTAAACACAATTCATCTTCCCAATACGTATCTTGATCTAGAAAAAAACCTGTAGCTACAAACACACAAATTGCCTTATAATTTAGTTTATGTGGCTTATCAACTTTGATAAAAGTTTGCTTATTTGGTATTATTGATGTTGTAAAAGTTGTCATATAAATATGTAAAGCAATATAGGTTTATTCTCTTTAATAAATAACTATTTACTGTTATTTCAATTAAGAAGTTTTTATATGTTTTACAGCCCATTTTTGCCATGCATAGATATGCCATATTCCCCAAGCACTAATGCCTTTATAATTGTAGAAATCTGTCACAGCAAGTTTTATTCTTTCAATATTTAAAAACTCTTCTCCGTAAAATGGAATTTCAAAAACATGATACATCACATCTTCTTTTAAATCATTACGCAACCAATCATCTAAAGGAACCGAAAATCCCATTTTCTTTTTATTGAGTATTGTTTCTGGAATAAATTGCTTTAAACAATCTTTTAAAATTTTCTTTAATGATTTATGCTCTAAAAATTTAGATTCTAATTTCCATGAGAACTCAATACTTTCCTTATCTAAAAATGGCACTCGAACTTCAAGACTATTGGCCATACTAGCACGATCAACTTTTATAAGGACTCTTTGTAAATGTGCATAAAACTCATTATGCCGTAAAGCTTCCATTAGTTTTTTCTTAGATTTTATGCCTTCTAAATCATACAATTCGAAAAAATCTTTAGAAAAAGTAATATTTGGCAGCATTACATCTAATATATCTGGAAAAACCTGAAGGTGTTTGGCTGTTTGCCATTCAGATAAAGTTTTGTAATAATAAGGTGCTGGTGTACTATTAATTTTATGCTTATATAAAAAACGAACTATCGGTTTTCTTATTTTAAATGGAACTTTAAACCAAAGCATATTATCTAAAACATGTAAAAATCTAGGATAACCATAAAACAATTCATCTCCTCCATCTCCTGACAACATTACTTTATGATGTTTTGATGCGTGTTTTGATAACAAATAGGTTGGCAAAGATGAATAATCACCAAAAGGTTCTGGACATTTATCAAAATAATCATCAATACAATTTAAAATATCTGAAGCCTCTGCCTTAACCACTTTTTGTTTTAACAATAGGGTTTTAGCATACTCTTTAGCTATTTCGCTTTCATTTAATTTTTCATCTGAAACTTGTAAAGTAAAAACTTCAATATCTATTTTATTATTTTTTGCATGTGCCGCTATTAAAGGACTATCAATTCCACCACTTAAAAAACTAGCGATTGGTACGTCACTAATTAGTTGTCTTTTTAAAATACTATTTAATAATTCATTATAGTCATTTGAAGTTTGCTCATCTTCCTCAACTTGGTTCCTTGGGAATTTCTTAAACTCAACAATCTGCTTTTTAATTAATTCGTCTTTGTAAGTACAAATCATCAACTCACCTGGTTGAATTTGAAAGATTTGTTTATAAACAGTATTGGGTGCTTGCATATAACCAAACCCGAAATACTCCTTCATAATTTCTGGACGTAATTGCAGTGTATCTTTAAACCAGAAATGTTTGAATACTTGGTCAAATTGCGAAGCGAATACAATTCCTTTATCAGACAAACCATAAAATAAAGGCTTTATTCCTGCAAAATCTCGAGTAAGATATAATTGATTTTCATGAGTATCTACAACAGCTATTGCAAACATGCCATTTATGGTCTTAATAGTCTCTTCTATACCTAATTTATCAAATAAATGAACAATTACTTCAGTATCTGAAGTAGATTGCAAGCCTTGTAATTGGTAGTGTTCTACTAAATATTTATAATTATAAATTTCACCATTAAAGACAACGTGATATCGTCCTGATGGGCTTGCCTTTGGCTGATTACCATTAGACGAAACATCTAAAATTGCTAAACGATTAAAACCTAATTGATAATTTTTTCCATAAGCAACCTCTGTAGCGTCAGGCCCACGATGTTTAGACAACATTAAAAGCTCTAAAAAAGCGCTTGATGGTGTAAGTTCCTCTTTATCTTTATAACAAAACTCTCCTAGAAAACCACACATATTTATTCCTTTTCAAAAACTGCAATTATTGAAGAAGAAAAAAAGCGAGAAGATTTTTCCATAAGGTAAGGGTTTGCTATTTTTTTAAAAAAAACACGGTGTAATTTATAAATAAGTTTTTGAAAAACATTCAACTTTTGATGGACTCCAAGTGGAAATCCACCATAATAATCTAAATATTTTACCTTTAAATTATTTCTAACTGAAAACTCTTTAAAAACGTTCAAACTCATGCATTTTAAATTATGAGTTTTTAAGTTATTCCAATCAACTAGATATTTATAAAACTTTATATATCCTCTCATATTAGGTATCATAATTAACATTTTACCTTTATCGGATAGATAAGTAACATGCATGTCCATTATAGAATCAAAATCTTTAAAATGTTCTATAAAACCATTCGAAATAACATAATCATATTTTTTTGGTGTTTTAAAAGAAGTAAAATCTTCTTTAAGAATTGAATAATCCTGAACTCCCATAACCTCAAAAGACTTTTTAACTTGTAAATCATCACCATTAAAATCAAGACAGGTAGGACGTAAATTATATTCACTAGCCAAATAAGCTAGATACCTCCCTGGATAACCTCCTATTTCGATCAATGTTTTTTGTGAATCCTTAGAACTAGTAAATAACATATTCCAGAAGTCATTATAATAAGAACATACATTAACAATATGCTTCTTTTCTGCATGTACGTTTTTATAATAATTTTCCCAATACTTGTTATCTGTTAACTTATCTTTCAAAATAACTGCGGTTTACTATATTAAATACTATTATTAAAATCACTATTTTATAAACTCTTTTGTTTGCTCTGCTATATTAAACCAGCCGAATTGATTTCTTCTAGAAAGTAAGTAATTCACAATATTAGATCTAAAATTGTTTGATATTGATATTTTATTTAACTTATAATAATCATTTTCATCATCTATATATAATGGGTAATCTCTTCCTAGATACTCACTCACATCTCCAATATTGTTAGTTAAAAGAGGAACACCCATTGACATAGACTCTAATACAACATTTGAAGCTAAGCAATAATTTTGAAATAGTATCACTGCTTTAGCTCTTAAATATAAATATTTCAAATCTTGATCTTCAATTCTTGTTTCAAAAATTTCCACATTAGGAATTTTTCTATATTGTTCTCTAATAATTCTATGATTAATCATCACCTTAAACTTTGCTAAAGGATCTATCTGTATCAATCTATTTATAATATCTCTTTGTTTTTCATGATCTCGATTACTAACACCAACAATAAGATAATAATTATCAAAATCATCTGAAACATCATTAAACCAATACGAATTATCTATTCCGTGTGGTATCACTTTTACATTTTCAAAAGGGAATTTAGACAACGAAGAGGACAGTGTTATTATGCCATTAAAGACTTCAGATAAATTATTTTTATAAAATGAAAAATCATCACTAACCTCTTTAGGCCAGTGCAAAGTTCCGTATAATTTAATTCTCTTAACATTAAATTTCTTTTTTATTAAGGGTAACAAAAAAGCATCTTTATCTGCATATAAATAGAAAACTGGTCTTCCTGTAATTAAAGCTTTAAAAAATAAAATTAATTCTTCAGTTGCCGTAAATCCTATATAATCTACTGGCATTTTCTTACCAATTAATTTTACAACTAATTTACTTATAAATTTGCTTGGCTTCACCTTTACAAATACATGGGCATATTTTACTATTTGTTCATATCCAGAATTTTCTCTGACCTGCTTTCGTTTATTTGAGTCGTATCTGTTTATGTAATATATGATTTTACTTTTTTTATTCATCCCAATATTTCTAACTTCGTTTAGTATAAAAGAAAATTATTGTATTTTCCTAAAACACTATTTCTGAACTTTTTAAGGTATCAATTTTTGGGAAATAAAAATCATTTAAGCCAATTGGTTTATTCATAATTAATGGTTTATCTCTTAAAAAATTCACATCATAAATATCTTTCAGACCTTCAGGTAATTCATGACCTATTGACAAATAATAATCTCGATATTTAAACAGAGGCTCATCACTTTGTGGTTTAACAAAAACACATGGCTTATTCAAGGCATGTGCAAATACGATTCCATGTAATGAAGATGCATAAACAACCTTGGCTTTTAAAATTTCTTTAGCAATTTTATAAGGACTATTATCAATATTCACAACTTTAATTTCTTTTGGATAATTGCCTTTATATACTATTTCATCTCTAAAGTGTGGAATAAAAATAACTTGCTTTTCTTTACTGTTTTTTAAATCAATATTATAAACTTCTTTAATCAAAAGACCTGGATCATACTCGAATTTTAAATTCGTCAAATCTGCATTTTTATTTTCAAAAAGTGACTTGGTTAAAGGACCTCTGACTCCATTTATATGAAGTGATTCTACAAGTTCTTGGTCAAATGCTACATCGTTTCCTTTCCAACCAATTCCATTAATGATGTCACCATTCTTAACTTCGTTCATAATAGAACCAACCATTAATAACCGATTCCCTTCATTGAGTATGTTTTCAGGCTCTTCACCATATAAATATTTTATTAAATCAATATTAAATACGTCTCCAGCATTACCATGCTTAAAGACCATTCTTTCAGGATATAAAAATTTATATTTATAATATTTATATTTAGTAACTTTTCTTTTGTGCCAATAAAAGGTTCTTAAGGCCATATTTTTTTAAATTTTATGGTTACAACACTCCAATCTATGTCGTTAATTCCGTAGCTTAAAATCAAATTCTCTCCAAATCTATGAATTCCTGAAAAATATGTGCATGAAATAAGATTTTTATTAAACTTATGTTTGGCTCCTAGAACTGATTTTAAAGAATGTATAACAATTTGTTTATTTGCTTTTATTTGAGGGTTTGTACCTGTAATTAACCTAAAAGGCCTACCTAAATATAATCTTTTGCGCTTTCTGAAAATTTTCTTATGAGCTATAAAACCATAACCTTCGTCTATTTTTAATAATGGAGTCCCTATAGAAAAATTCTTAAAGCACTGATTATCATCTACAAAAAAGGTTTTAAATACTATAGTATGAGCTTCACTACCTGTTGCTTCCAAAATAGTCAATGGGTTTAAATTATATAGCGCGAATAGCTTATTGTCTTCCATATAAAAAGCCCAGTTTTTTTCTGTTCTTGCCCTCTCATCATAATTACAAATAAAATAATCGGTTATTTGATATTCATTTATTTTCAAGAGAAATATGTCATTAGGCTTATCAATTGAATCTCCTGTATTAAATGTACAATAAACCTCATCATTCATTATAGACATCTTAGGATCAGCCACTTTTACGACACCTGATTTCTGGTAAAAATATTCTGATAAGTTGATTTTTTCAATGGTATTTTCATCTTTCCATACATAAATAATTGCGAAAATACTTTGAGACGAGCCATCATACATTCTCAAAGCTAAATAATTTACATTATGAAGTGTTACAAAACTTGTATTAAAAACGAATTCAATTTCAGAAAGCGTTTTCAACAACCTAGCTGGTAATGGAAATGATTTATAATTTTTCAACCTTCTTACCATCGTTTAAAAAATCTTTTAATGCGAAAAACAAATGGCTTATTTTTCACTTGATGTTCAACAGTATTATAATGTGTAAGTGTCTTTATACCATATTTTTCTAAGATAGAATTTGAAACTAATGATCTATGCAAATTACATTTAATTTGAGTTTCAATATAGTTTTTCCTCTTTTCTGGACCTCTGCCTGTGAAGTGTAAAACCAATGGTTTATGCACGTCTATTTGAAATAAGTTTTCCCTTCTACTATTAAAACATTTATAATCAAAAAGATCCAGCTTACCTTTATATTGTTCGTTTTCTAACAGGAGATAAATCATTATATCTTGGTCGCCATTAGTAAAATACCCTAATTCATCAGTCCACCATTTTTTTACAACACTCAATTCAGTTGATAATACATCTTTAAAAAAACGTTTTGAAAGATCACTTGATTTAACAATAAATTGACCTGAGCTAAAATATGTTTTTAAGTCTTTAAAAGAAGGGCTTTCACATAAAGAAATAAAACTATCGTTTTTAGGAGCATAGTCCATAATATCTTTTTCAAAATCAAAAAAGAAAGCATCGTCATCAATCCAAACAATATAATCGTAACGATCAATATAATGTAATATATATGCTATTTTATTTAAATAAACATTTTTTAAAGTCGTAGGCCAATTACAATGAATATAGGAATAGTCATAAGTGTCTGCATAAATTTTATGATTTACATTCGCTTCAAATTCTGTTATTGGAAATCTACCAGAGATTATACATGTTGACATAACTGATGACAAATTACTTTATTAGTTATTTATTTTGAAGCTTTTGATGTTTTTTGATTCATTTAAATTCAAGTTAAAAAACTGCTTATTATTTTCAATTTTTTTATCTGACCAATCCCACCATTTTATGTGATTTAAAAACGTTCTTACTTCTTCTGGAAATCTATGTTTTAACAATCGAGCTGGCACTCCTCCAACAATTTCAAAATCACCTACATTGCTTGTCACAACACTACCTGCCGCAATACAAGCGCCATTACCAATGCTTACTCCAGACATTATTTTTACATCATCTCCAATCCAAACATCATTTTTTATTAGTATTGCTCCTTTGGTTCTAGACATAGAAGGATTCACTTTGTTTTCGCCAGGATGATCTGTTTTAAAATATTTTCTATACAAATACCCTTGTGTTGTCGGGAAATTAACATCATGATTAGTAGTGTATAATTTAACATTATTACCTATTGAGCAATAAGATCCAATTTCAACATAAGTATCCTTACCAAAAATTTGAAATTTACTATTGTAAAATGAGTCTTTACCAACTTTTAACCTTTCATCAGAATATAACCTTTTTGATGTTCTAGTAGTATCTTTAACAACAGAGCTAAGCCCTTTTTTTATCTGACCTCCATAATATTTATGATCCCAATTAGGTGTACTTCTTTGTTGCTCAATACTTTTATCGTTTTTAAATGCATGAAATTTTCTAGGATGTCGCAATTGTTTAGCATACATAAAATCAAAATACCAAACAACGTCATAAAAGCTTATAACTTTTTTAGTTGTATTTGAATTATCTTTAGAAATAATAATCCCTTTAGGAACTGCCAACCCATTTAGTGACTTTATGCAGTCATCAATAGTTGAACATAAACTTCCATTAACAATAATAAAATCAAACTTGTTTAATTGATTTGATGTTATTTTTTTAACTGCTATATCCATAAAAGAAAAATCGTAGTCTTCCTTAATAAAATTGATAGCACTTTCTAAATTTTTTAAATTATGATTAGAAATAGGGTTTTTGGTATTGTGAAGAATTACAATATTTTTTAACGGTTTATCAACGGAAATATAATTAGTTGATACCTTTCGCAAGCTAAATAGCTCTTTTAATTTAATACTAATTCCCTTAATTGACATCCCATTCGGCTATTGCATATATTAAACTGTTTGTAGATTTTTCTTTTGTTATCGAATGAAATTGTTCGTTAGGTTTAGAAGGATGGACTTCAAATTCAATAAACTTAATTTTTGCTTCAAGCATTTCTGTACCATCAGCTAAACCTATCGAAATGGTATAAACTCCATTTAATAAATATAAATCTTTAGTCGTTAAGCTAATTTCAAAATCTTTATCCTGATTTTTAGGAATAGGTTCTTTAATAAAATCATTACTACGCCATGTAATTATATTGACATGATTTAAATCACTAATCCTTAAACTGAATACAGGGTTTCTAAGTGTTTTTTCTATTTTAACTGAAATTTTAAAAGTCATTGAATCTCCGGAATTAAAACCCGATACCATCTTGTTTTGTGAGTTCCTCATTTCAAATCGAGAAAATCTAGAAAGTTTTAAATCTTCTTCACTTTCAAAATCTACGAATCCTTTAAATGTACTATTATTACTTAAATACTTATTAATTCCTTTTGATAGATCTCCTTCAAATGTTATTGTACCATGTTCTAAAATAATTACTCTAGTACATAAATCCTGAACTGCTGCCATGTTATGGCTCACAAATAAAACAGTACGACCATCACCTTTAGAAATATCTTGCATTTTACCGATTGCTTTTTTTTGAAATTCAGCATCTCCAACTGCTAAAACTTCATCAACCACTAAAATATCTGGTTCTAAAAATGCTGCCACAGCAAAAGCCAAACGCACTCTCATACCAGAGCTATAGCGCTTTACAGGAGTATCGATATACATTTGGCAGCCAGAAAAATCTATAATCTCATGTTCTTTCTTTTTAATTTCAGCCTTATTCATCCCTAAAATAGCACCATTAAGATATATATTTTCTCGACCAGTAAGTTCTGGATGAAACCCTGTACCGACCTCTAACAAACTAGCTATTCTACCTTTAGTCTTAATTTCTCCGGAAGTTGGACTAGTAACTCGTGATAATATTTTTAATAAAGTAGACTTACCTGCTCCATTTTTACCTATAATACCTAAAACTTCGCCTTGTTGTACTTCAAAATTTATATCTTCTAAAGCCCATACATAATTATTTTTAGCTACTGCACTTCTATCATTTACAGCTCCAATCTTCAAAAAAGGATCTTCCTTTCCACGAATGCGATGCCACCAACGTGTTAGATCATGACTAATTGTTCCTGTACCAACAACACCTAAACGATACTGTTTACTTACATTTTCGGCTTTTAGAATGATATTATTCATAATAATTATACAGTATCAATAAATGATTTCTCTGTCCTGTTAAATATAACCAAACCAATTAAAAATAAGACAATGCTAATACTTAAAGTATAGAAAAAACCAAACCATGAAAAAGTCCCAACATTTAACATCATGAAACGAAATCCTTCAATAATTTGAGTAAGTGGATTAAACTCTACAAATAAAGCTACTGCTTCAGGAAATTTTGCTCTCGCTTCAGAAATCGGATAAGGTACTGCTGATAAATACATAAGTAATTGCACTGCAAAAGTCATCAAAATGGTTAAATCTCTATATTTTGTTGTCATTGATGAGATTATCATACCTAAGCCCAAACCTAACAATGCCATCATAATCACATATATTGGAAATAAAAATAGTATTCCATTAAAACTTACATCTACTCCTTTAAAATAATAAAAACTAAAAAAGCTTAAAAAAATGGCTAACTGGATACCAAACTTTAACAAGTTAGAAATCGTGATGGATAAAGGCATAATAAACCTTGGAAAATATACTTTTCCGAAAATACCCTTATTGGCAGTAAAAGTCGTGGAAGTTTTAGTAAGACATTCTCTGAAATAATTCCAAGCAGTTATTCCTGCAAGGTTAAACAAAAAAGGAGGAATACCACCTGTACTTATGCTTCCTAAATTATTGAAAACCAATGTAAAAATTACAGATGTAAATAATGGCTGTATAATATACCATAAAGGTCCTAAAACAGTCTGTTTATATACAGTTACAATGTCTCGTTTTACAAATAAGAATAGTAAATCTCTGTAACGCCAAATTTCTTTGAAATTAAGATCTATCAGTTTCCGATTAGAGGAAATAGTATAAAGCCAATCGTCCTTTTGGTTAGTATTCAAAATTGATTATTAGATTAAGTTTCGGCTAAGATACTAAATGCTTGAAGAGTATAAAAAATTAGAAACTTATATTTTGAAGTCTATTTTTTAAAATAATCCCAAGTAATTTGAAGCCCTTCTTTAACTGTAAATTGAGGTTTGTAACCTAATAATCCTTCTGCTTTAGAGATATTAGCTAAAGAGTCTCTCACATCTCCTTGTCTTGTTGGACCATAAATCGCTTCAACACAAGAATTAGCAGATTCCTTTAAAGAATTCCACAAATAATTGATACTAATTCGTTCACCACAAGCAACATTAAACACTTCGTTTTTAGCGGCTTCAGAAGCAAAAAACCCTCTAATGTTTGCTTGCACAGCATTATCTACAAACGTAAAATCACGAGTTTGCTCTCCATCACCATTTATTTTGGGAGACACCCCATCCTTCAATGCTTGCATAAAAAGTGGAATTACAGCCGCATAAGCACCATCTGGACTTTGTTTCGGGCCAAATACGTTGAAATATCTTAAACCAATAACATCTGTATTGTAAGTTTTACCAAACACATCAGCATATAATTCATTCACATATTTGGTAACAGCATAAGGTGATAAAGGTTTACCTATATTATCTTCAACTTTAGGAAGTTCAATACTATCGCCATAAGTTGAACTTGATGCTGCATAAATCATTCGTTTTACTGATGATGAATCTTTTAAAGCAATCATCATATTTAAAAACCCTGAAATATTTACAGTATTAGTAGTAGCAGGATCATTAATAGAGCGTGGCACAGAACCTAAAGCTGCTTGATGTGTTACGTAATCAATACCATTCATTGCATCTTTACAAGTCTGTAGATCACGAATATCACCTACTATTAATTCAAAAGCAGGATTATCATGAAACTCTAATAAGTTTTCACGATGACCATTTGAGAAATCATCAAGAACCCGAACTTTTTTTGCTCCGTATTTTAAAAGATATTCTACAATATTAGAACCTATAAAACCTCCTCCTCCAGTAACAAGGAATGATAACTGACTTAAATCTTCTGAATGGTATTTGTGTTCGTACATTATAATCTAGCGTCTACTGTATGAATAGGAAGTAATGATTTTACATCAAAAATTACACCTATATCTGATTTCATTTTTTGCAAATCTAATTCTAAAAACTCGTTATGGGAAACTGCAAGCACAATGGCATCGTAATTTGATTTTAATTTTGAAACATCATCTAATAAATCAAAATCATATTCATGCCTCACTTCTTCTTTTGAAGCCCATGGGTCAAAAACATCAACATTAGTATTGTATGTTTCAAACTCCTCAATAATATCAATCACTCTTGAATTTCTAATATCTGGACAATTTTCTTTAAAGGTAATCCCTAAAACTAAAACATTAGAATCTTTAATTCTAGCACCTTTCTGAATCATCATCTTAACTGTTTCCTGAGCGACATAAGACCCCATACTATCATTCATTTTACGACCAGCAAGGATAATTTCAGGATTGTATCCAGACTCGATAGCTTTTTGAGCTAAGTAATAAGGATCAACACCAATACAATGACCTCCAACAAGACCAGGACTAAATTTTATAAAATTCCATTTAGTGCCAGCTGCTTCAAGAACGGCTTTAGTATCGATATCTAACAATCTAAATATTTTAGACAATTCATTAACAAATGCAATATTGATATCTCTTTGAGAATTCTCAATAACCTTCGCAGCTTCAGCTACTTTAATTGATGGAGCGGAATGGGTTCCTGCCGTTATAATTGATTTATATAAATCATCAACTTCTTTTGCAATCTCAGGAGTAGATCCTGAAGTCACTTTAAGAATTTTAGTAACTGTGTGTTTTTTATCACCTGGATTAATACGTTCAGGAGAATAACCAGCATAAAAATCTGTATTAAATTTAAGATCTGAGTTTTCTTCTAAAATTGGCACACAGATATCTTCTGTTGCACCTGGATAGACTGTAGATTCATAAATAACAATATCTCCTTTTTTAAGTACTTTCCCAACACTCTCACTAGCTTTAATTAGAGGGGTAAAGACAGGTCTTTTTAATTCATCTGTTGGTGTTGGAACAGTAACAATATATATGTTAGAATCTGCCATGTGACTTGTATCATTAGTAATGAACAGTCCCGTTTTAGAATTTGGATCTGTAGTAAGAACAGACTTCAAATGATCGTCTTCAACTTCTAACGTTTTATCAACACCACTATTAAGCTCTTTAATACGTTTCTCATTGATATCAAACCCAATGACCATATATTTTTTAGCAAACTCAACTGCAAGTGGCAAACCTACATAACCAAGGCCAAGAATTGTTATTTTATGTGTATTATTCATCTTTTAATTTACTATCGATTTCCAAATAAAGTTCAAATCTAAAGAAAAACTATAATTCTCAATGTATTTTTTGTTTATTTTGACCTTATCAGGCCAAATAATCGTTCTATTGTATGTTTCAGGGTCAAGCTGTTTTGATAAAATGGTTTCTTCATCTTTATATTTTAAAGTTGCTGGACCTGTAATACCTGGTTTTAGGATTAAAATTATTCTATCTTCATTTTTTAACTCATCGGCAAAACCTGTAACATCTGGCCTTGGACCTACAAAACTCATATTACCTACAAACACATTAAAAATTTGAGGTAATTCATCTAATTTATAATGTCTTAAAAACTTTCCGAATCTTGTTGCACTCAAATCCAAATGTCCTAAGACATGCTTTTCTTTACACAAAGTCCTAATTTTGTAAATATGGAATAGTTTTCCATGCTGACCAACCCTTTTTTGCAAAAACAATCCAAATTGCCCTGTATTTATTGTGGCGATAATTACAAATATTAGAATTGGAATAATCAAGACAGGAATCAAAATGAAAGAAAACACTAAATCAAAAGAGCGCTTCAATCTAAGTTGTCGTTTTGTTATCACAATTATGCGCGTCTAAAAATATCTTTTGCACGTTTCCAAATAGACTTCTTATCCTTTTCATGGTAAGCATTACCATAAACTCCATAACCATAGCCATAACCATAGCCGTAACCATAGCCGTAACCATAATTATGATTTGTTTTATGCTTATAAAAATTAAGTACAAAACTTATATTTTTAACTTCTCCTGTTTTATGTTTAGCGTTTATAAGAGCCAACATACCTTTCTTAGTGTAATCTAAACGAATCATAAAAATAGTTGCATCTGCATATTGAGTTAACTCAAGAGCATCAGTTACTAGTCCTAAAGGAGGTGTATCTAAAACTATCATATCATACTCCTTTCTAAGATTGGCTATAAGATCACGCATTTTATCAGACATTAAAAGTTCTGATGGGTTTGGTGGCACAGGTCCAGATGGAACAATATCTAAATTTTCAATTTGTGTTGTATACTTAACCTCATCAAATGTATGCTCATCTATAAGATAATTAACAACTCCTAAATCATTCTCAATATTAAAGTCTCCAAAAATCTTAGGCTTGCGTAAATCAAGTCCTAATAAAATTGTCTTCTTGCCTGATAAAGCATAAACTGTAGCAATATTGATAGAGCAAAAGGTTTTTCCTTCTCCACTAACTGAAGAGGTAATCATCAAGGTTCTTCCTTCAGTTGTAGCTTGCTTTTTATAAATAAATTGCAAACTTGACCGAATTGCTCTAAAGGACTCTGAAACTGCTGATTTTGGTTTTTCGTATACAACTAAGTTATTTTTATAATTATACTTCCCTATTAAACCTAGAATAGGAATTTTAGACAATTGTTCAATTTCATCAGAACCATGAATAGTATTGTCTAGTAGGAATATAACAAAGATTAAAAACATTGGAAAAAAGAAGCCAATCATCAAAGCCATCATATAATTAAGCGACTTATTTGGACCTATTAACCCTCCACCAATATCTTTTGCTTCATCTATAACCGAAATATCAGAAATATTAGCCGCTTTCACAATTGCAGCCTCACTTCGTTTGGCTGTGTAAAGATTATAAGCCTCCTGACTAATATCTAATTTTCGTTGAATTTTAAGATACTGTTGTTGGTCTTCTGGTAAATCACTCAATTTAGCCTCTAAATTAGCGATGCTTCTACTTATAGTAGATATTTGGATTGCTAATGTTTTTTTAGTAGAATTTATAACCTCTAAAAGCACATTTTTTTCAGAATCAATTTGTTTATCTACTTCTTTAAAAAGACCTGAACTTTCTTTTGTTGTATATTCTAAATTTTGACGCTGTGCAGCTAATGCTATTATTTTAGCTACACTGCTTAATATGTTATTTTCCTCAATACCAACACTAGTTGGTGCTGCAATTTGAGTATAGTCTGTTTTTGTCCTAAGGTAAGTTTCTAAATTATCTAAATAATTTATTTTTAATTGTTCTTGTTCTTTAATTAAATCATACTCCCTTAATTGGCTTGAAATCTGGGCAATCTCTTCTGTGACATTAAATATTTTGTTTTGTTTTCTAAATTTGTTCATTTCATCAGTTACATCTTTAAGATTTAAACTAACTGCTGCAAGACTACTATCTATAAACTTAATGGTATTAGTAGCATACAAATTCTTTCTCTCCAATTCAGATCTACTTAAAATTGTAGCTGTGGTGTTTAAATAATCTACAATTTTTGCCTTATTCGTTCCTGCTAATTGCAATTGTAGAACAGATGGTGAAGACTTCGAAAAAGGATTAATAATTATACTGTTTTTATACGAATTGACGATACCATCAAATCCTGAAAACTTTATAAAATACTCTTTACCTGGCTTAATTTGAACTGAAGGTTTAACTAATAAACGTCCATTAAGAAATGGTAAGTCTATTAAATCACCACTTGTAAATTTCTTAGTATAAGAACCTATTTGAACATTGATTTTGTCAATTGATTTATCATCATACTTTTGTGCATTTTTAGTCGCCACTTCAAACTCAGTAAAAACTTGAAACTCATTATTACTTAAAAAACGTATTCCGACTGGATAACCTAAAACCTGCAACTTAGACTTATCTATCTGAAAATCAAAAGGTACACTTTTATACACATCTTCCTTTCTGTATTTCCCTTCAATAAAATATTGCATATATAACTGCAACGAATCAACTACTTTTTCGTTGTGAGTCCTCGTTTTAATCGCTGTCATTATTTTACCCACTTTACCAGAAACCCCTCCCCAATTAAAGGATATACTTGTATTAGCAGTAAAAAATGGATTTTGATCATTCTCTACAGAAATTAGAGAATCTAATTTGTAAACATTTTGTTTTCTTACATTGATCAAATACCCTATTAAAAGTGCCGAACCTATACATAGTAAAACAAATTTCCAAAGATTTAAAACTTTAAATAAATAACCCCTAAAGTCAAAACTTACGCGACCAGCTTCTTCAGTATCTATATAATCTTGATTTGACATGTTATGTTCTATTAATTAACAAAAAAGTAGTCGTGAGCAAACTTAAAATAGATATTATGGTAGTTAAAGACTCTCTACCTGTGCTACCTGTTCCCCATGTTTTTTGTTTCAATGGTTTAACATAAATGATATCATTTGGTTGTAAATAATAATAAGGAGATTTCATTACATTAATATCTGTTAAATCTAAAGTATGAATTTTTTGACCTTGAGGATATTGTCTTATAATTTGTACTTCTTTTCTATTTCCGCTTATAGGTATTTCTCCAGAATTAGCTATAGCCTCAAAAACATTAACTCGCTCTTGAAAAAGTGTCATAGAACCTGGTGACCCCACTTCTCCGTTAACAGTAAAACGTAATCCTGCTAGTTTAACGGTTACAAAAATATTTGCAGTTTCTTTGAATTGATCTTCCAAGAGTTGTTCTTTAATTAACAATTCAATGTCCTCTGAAGTGTAGCCTAAAACATTTATTTTTCCAAGTTCAGGTATTCTAATATTACCATGAAGATCTACTGTAAATCCATCAAAATATGCTCGTTCAGCATTTGAAGCATTTAAATTCCCCTCTCCTACTGGATTAAAAATAGTCACGTTATCTTGATCTAAAACCTTTATGCGAATATTTAAAATATCGTTAATCTGAACTCTATATGGTTTTCGTTGTTCAAACATCACTTGTGATGAATCTGAAGGCGTACCTTTTTCTTGAAGATAAACAATATCCTTGTGAGGTATACAGGATGTTGACAATATACAAAGTAACAATCCTATAAGCAATAATAGTCTATTCATTTTAAATTTGCTTGTTGCTTGACAAATATAACTTATCACTATTAATATCAAAACTATTCGCAGTTTTTTTGAGTAATATCCTTTTCTTTGTAAAAAAATAATTTTGAATTATATAACTGTTGAAAACATATCGAAATCTTATGGTGAACTAGAACTCTTTTCTAATTTATCATTTAGCATCCATAAAGATGACAAAATTGCTTTTGTTGCCAAAAACGGAAGTGGCAAAACATCCATATTAAACATCCTCTCTGGTGATGACTCTCCAGACACAGGTCAAGTAGTCATGAGAAACGGTTTGCGAATTTCATTTTTATCGCAATCACCTCAATTTGACAATAACCTTTCTATAAATGATACTATTTTTAATTCAGATTCTCCACAATTAAAAATCATAGAGAATTATGAAAAAGCGTTACTTAATCCAGAAGACGCAGAAGCCTACCAAAAAGCTTTTGAACAAATGGATATTCATAATGCTTGGGAATTTGAACTTCAGTTTAAACAAATATTATCACAGCTAAAACTAGATAACCTTGACCAAAAAATCAGCACAATGTCTGGTGGACAAATAAAACGTCTAGCTCTAGCTCAAGCTTTAATTAGTAATCCTGATGTTCTTGTTCTTGACGAACCGACCAACCATCTTGATTTAGAAATGATAGAATGGCTTGAGCAATATTTTGCTAAATCACAATTTACATTGTTTATGGTCACACACGATCGTTACTTTTTAGAACGTGTTTGCAATGAAATCATTGAACTTGACCACGGAAAACTTTACACATACAAAGGAAACTATTCATACTATCTAGAAAATAAAGAGACTCGAATTCAGCAAGAACAGGTTGAAACTGGAAAAGCTAAACAATTATTTAAGAAAGAATTAGAATGGATGCGTCGCCAACCCAAAGCGAGAACCACTAAATCTAAATCGAGAATAGATGATTTTTCAGATATTAAAAAACGTGCACATCAACGTAGAAATGACCATAAAGTAGAACTAGAAATCAATATGGAACGTCTAGGTAGTAAAGTCGTAGAGTTTCATAAAGTTTCAAAATCATTTAAAGACAAAATAATTCTTGACGGATTTGAATACGTATTTAAACCAGGTGAACGTATCGGAATCATCGGAAAAAACGGAACAGGAAAATCAACATTCCTTAATATGTTAACACAAACTATACAACCCGATTCTGGAAAAATAATTCTTGGTGACACAGTAAAATTCGGTTATTATACTCAAGGCGGAATTGAAGTTAAACCTCAGCAAAAAGTCATTGATGTTATAAAAACTTTTGGTGAATTCATTCCCTTAGCAAAAGGCAGACAAATTAGCGCAAAACAGCTATTAGAACGCTTTCTTTTCGATGGAAAAAAACAACACGATTATGTTGAAAAACTAAGTGGAGGCGAACAAAAACGACTGTATTTATGTACCGTTTTAATACAGAATCCTAATTTTTTAATTCTTGATGAACCTACAAACGATTTAGACATTGTAACCTTAAATATTCTTGAAGAATTCTTACTTGATTTCCCTGGCTGCCTTCTTGTTGTATCTCACGACAGATATTTTATGGATAAAATTGTAGATCATCTTTTTGTATTTAAAGGTGATGGTAAAGTTCAGGATTTTCCAGGCAATTATTCTGATTATCGGGAATACGAAGCTTCTAAACCTCCAGAAACAAAATCAGAAGTTAAAGAAGCTAATATTGTAGAAAACAACGACAACAAAAACAAAGCTCAAAAATTATCCTATAATGAACAGAAAGAATATAAAAATATAGAGAGTAAAATTCGTTCTTTAGAATTGGACAAAAAAGCACTTGAAGAAAAATTTACCGATACGAGTTTGTCTCAAGATGAGATTAATAAATTGTCTCAAAAACTTCAAAAAATAATAACCGATATCGAAGAAAAAGAGATGCGTTGGTTTGAATTATCAGAAAAATTTGAATCCTAATTCATGTTTCAAATTATTGAATACATAAAATTTTTACTCAAATCTACCAATCAACATGGAGTGCATTCACCTTTTGTTTTCGACTTGGTGACTAAGTGTTTTTATGACAAAACTAAACATGACACTTACACTAAACTTTCAACATATCGAAAATCCTTATTAAGAAACAAACAGCAGATTGAAATTACAGATTTTGGAGCTGGTTCAAGAGTATTCAAATCTAATTCGAGAACAATTAATTCAATCGCTAAAACTTCTGGTTCAACTCTAAAAAGAGCTAAATTACTCTACAGAATAATTCAATATTTCAAACCTCAACACACTTTAGAACTAGGTTCATCTTTAGGAATAGCGACACAAGCAATAGCTTTAGGCCATTCTAAAAACCAAATAGTTTCAATAGAAGGCTGTCCGAATATTTCAAACTTTACAACGCAACAACTCAACAAGCTCAATATTAATAACGCCACTCTAAAAAATGGAGAATTCAACAAGGTGCTTTCAGAATTAACAGCTAATAATTATGATTTTATTTTCTTTGATGGCAATCATAACAAAGAAGCAACCCTTGAGTATTTTAACATTCTAGTTGATAAAGCACATAATGATTCTCTCTTCATTTTTGATGACATTCATTGGTCAAAAGACATGGTTGAAGCTTGGGAAATCATAAAAACACATCCAAAAGTTACCGTGAGTATTGATACTTTTTTTTGGGGACTGATTTTTTTTAGAAAGGAACAGGTTAAAGAAAATTTCACCATCAGATTGTAACAAGCACTAATGTATTGCGTCTTATGAAGTGAAATCTGTATCTTGCAGAACATCAATTAAAAACCAATTTTATAATGAGTAACGTCATTGAAATCAGAAATATCATTCGTGATTTTCAACTCGGACAAGAAATCGTTCATGTTTTAAAAGGGATAGATTTAGACATCGAACTTGGTGACTATGTTGCCATAATGGGACCTTCTGGTTCAGGAAAATCGACACTAATGAATTTATTAGGCTGCTTAGATACTCCAACTTCTGGTTCCTACATCCTTAACGGAAACGACGTAAGTAAAATGAGTGATGACGAACTTGCCGACATCAGAAACACCGAAATTGGTTTCGTTTTTCAAACCTTTAACTTATTACCAAGAACAACTGCTCTTGACAATGTAGCTTTACCAATGGTTTATGCAGGAGCTTCAAAATCTGAACGAAATAAACGTGCTCAGGAAGTTTTAACTGATGTTGGACTTGCAGATCGCATGGACCACAAACCTAATCAACTTTCTGGTGGACAACGTCAGCGTGTGGCTGTAGGTCGTGCGTTAGTTAATAAACCTTCAATTATTCTAGCCGATGAACCTACTGGGAATTTAGATTCTAAAACAGGGTTTGAAATCATGAATCTTTTTGACGACATTCATAAAGCTGGCAACACAGTCATTATGGTAACCCATGAAGAAGATATTGCTGCGCATGCCAAACGTGTCATTCGTTTACGAGATGGTGTGATAGAAAGTGACACAAGAAATTAGTTTTTATACCTAAACAAATCCAAATAAATCTTTTGCCTTTTCTCATATTACTAGTTAACTTGCATATATGAAAATATATACAAAAACAGGAGATAAAGGAACAACCGCACTATTTGGTGGCACACGTGTTCCTAAACACCATATTCGTATTGATAGCTACGGAACCGTTGACGAACTCAATTCCCATTTAGGACTCATAAGAGATCAAGATATCAATCAACATTATAAAGATGTATTGATAGACATTCAAGACAAATTATTTACAGTTGGTGCCATTTTAGCTACAGATCCAGAAAAAACTATTTTAAAAAATGGAAAAGAACGCCTAAACATTCCAAAGATATCTGAAATAGACATTTCTAAACTAGAATTAGAAATGGATATTATGAACGAAGCCCTACCTCCAGTGACACACTTTGTTTTACCTGGTGGTCATCAAACAGTGTCATTCTGTCACATAGCGCGTTGTGTTTGCCGTAGAGCTGAACGTTTAGCAAGTGCACTTAATGATTTAGAACCTTTTCAACCCGAAAGTTTGAAATACTTGAACCGACTTTCTGACTATCTATTTGTGTTGGCACGAAAGTTGTCTTATGACTTACAAGCCGAAGAAGTAAAATGGATTCCGCAAAAAGAATCTTAAACACCACTTTGCAGAATAAAGTATCAGTTCTACTAGGCTTAAACGATTGAAAACATAAGTTCTTTAAAATTTTTATTTAATTAATTCACTTTTTTCTTGACTTTCTGAACTATAATTTTATTTTTGCAGAAAATTAAAACGCATAACATATGTATTGGACATTAGAATTAGCATCGTATTTAAGTGATGCGCCTTGGCCAGCGACAAAAGATGAATTAATTGATTACGCTATTAGAACAGGAGCTCCTTTGGAAGTTGTTGAAAATCTACAAGCGATTGAAGACGAAGGCGACTCTTACGATTCTATAGAAGAAATTTGGTCAGATTATCCAACTGATGAAGATTATCTCTGGAACGAGGACGAATATTAAAGTAATTTGAACATCAAGTTACTTTAAATGTAAAATAAAAGTTAAAAAGTCTCTATTAGAGACTTTTTTTGTGCCCGAAATTTTCAGTATAACTAACACAAATCATATCTTTGATGCACTTAAATCATTAGAGATAAAAACGTTGTTCGCAACGTTTCTAAATAAATAAACACGAATGAGTTTTTTAGATTCAGTATTAAAAGTATTTGTAGGAGATAAAGCCAAACAAGACGTTAAAGCACTCTCTCCCATTGTAGCCCAAGTTAAATCCTTTGAAAGCGCCCTTGAGCAATTATCACATGACGAATTAAGGGCAAAAACAGCCGAATTCAAAGCTAAAATTGCAGAAGCACGCAAGCCTCTTCAGGATGAAATCGATCAATTATTAAAAGACGCTGAAGCGACGGAAGACATTGACAAAAGAGAAGACATCTATGAATCTATAGATAAAATTAAAGATAACATCTACCAAGTTACCGAAGATGTTTTAAATGATATTATGGCTGAAGCTTTTGCTGTAGTAAAAGAAACAGCAAAGCGTTTTGTTCACAATACTCAAATCCCTGTACAAGCGACTGAATTTGATCGTTTAATTTCTGGAGAAAAAGACTATGTAACATTACAAGGAGACCAAGCCATTTGGTCTAATTCTTGGGATGCTGCTGGTAAACCTATTACTTGGGACATGATTCATTATGATGTTCAATTAATAGGTGGAGCTGCAATGCATCAAGGTAAAATTGCAGAAATGCAAACTGGAGAAGGTAAAACCTTAGTTGCAACACTTCCTGTATATCTAAATGCATTATCTGGAAAAGGTGTCCACTTAGTAACAGTAAATGATTACTTAGCAAAACGTGATAGTGCTTGGATGGCTCCAATTTTTCAGTTTCATGGAATGAGTATAGATTGTATTGATTATCACCAACCAAATTCTGAAGCAAGACGAAAAGCATATCGCGCAGATATTACTTACGGAACTAATAACGAATTCGGATTTGACTACCTAAGAGATAATATGGCACATTCGCCAGATGATTTAGTACAACGTCCACATCATTACGCAATCGTCGATGAAGTCGATTCTGTATTAGTCGATGACGCACGTACACCATTAATTATTTCTGGACCAATTCCTCAAGGTGATCGTCATGAGTTTACAGAACTAAAACCAAAGGTTGACGATATTGTTAGCGTTCAAAGAAAAGAATTGGTTAGTGTTTTGGCTGAAGCTAAAAAACTAATTGCAGAAGGCGACACTAAAGAAGGTGGTTTCCTTTTATTGAGAGCCTATAGAGGTATTCCGAAGAATAAAGCCTTAATCAAATTTTTAAGTGAAGAAGGTATTAAACAATTACTTCAGAAGACTGAAAACTTCTACATGCAAGATAACAACAGAGAAATGCCTAAAGTTGATGCAGAACTCTATTATGTTATCGAAGAAAAAAATAATCAGGTTGAATTAACCGACAAAGGTGTTGAATACCTCTCTGGTAAAGACAATCCAGATTTCTTCGTCATGCCAGAAATTGGTATGGAAATTTCAAAAATTGAAGCTAAAGGACTTTCTAAAGAGGAAGAAGCTGCTGAAAAAGAAGACTTATTTAGAGACTTCGGAATCAAATCGGAACGCATCCACACACTTAATCAATTACTGAAAGCTTATGCCTTATTCGAGAAAGATATTCAGTATGTTGTGATGGACAATAAAGTTATGATTGTCGATGAGCAAACAGGTCGTATCATGGATGGTCGTCGTTATAGTGATGGTTTACACCAAGCAATTGAAGCTAAAGAAAATGTAAAAATTGAAGATGCTACACAAACATTCGCAACTGTAACGCTTCAAAATTACTTTAGAATGTACCGCAAGCTATCAGGTATGACAGGTACTGCAGTTACTGAAGCTGGAGAATTTTGGGAAATCTACAAATTAGATGTGGTTGAAATCCCAACCAACAGACCTATTGCTCGCGATGACAGACAAGATTTAGTATATAAAACCAAGCGAGAAAAATACAATGCAGTTGTAGATGAAGTGACCAAATTATCTCAAGCAGGAAGACCAGTATTAATTGGTACAACGTCTGTAGATATTTCCGAATTATTAGGAAAAATCTTAGCGCAACGTAAAGTCCCTCACAATGTCTTAAATGCGAAACTTCATAAAAAAGAAGCCGATATTGTTGCTGAAGCTGGACAGCCAGGACAAGTAACAATTGCCACTAACATGGCTGGTCGTGGTACAGATATAAAACTATCTGAAGCTGTAAAAGAAGCTGGTGGTTTAGCTATTGTTGGTACAGAACGTCATGATTCTCGTCGTGTTGACAGACAGTTACGTGGTCGTGCTGGACGTCAAGGAGATCCAGGAAGCTCTCAATTTTATGTATCTTTAGAAGATAATTTAATGCGTCTGTTTGGTAGTGAACGAATTGCCAAAATGATGGATAAAATGGGATTAGAAGAAGGTGAAGTGATTCAGCATTCTATGATTTCAAAATCTATTGAACGTGCTCAGAAAAAAGTTGAAGAAAACCAGTTTGGTGTTCGTAAGCGTCTATTAGAATACGATGATGTAATGAATGCTCAGCGTGAAGTCGTGTACAAACGTCGTCGTCATGCTCTACATGGTGAACGTCTTCGCGTTGACATTGCAAATATGATTTATGATACTTCGGAAGGCATTGCAACAACAAATAAAGAAGCCGAAGATTTCAAAAACTTCGAATTTGAGTTGATTAGGTATTTCTCTATGAGTTCTCCAATTTCTGAAGCTGAATTTGGTAAACTTTCAGTTCAAGATATTGCAGGTAAAGTTTACAAAGCTGCTTTTGAGCACTACAGACAAAAAATGCAACGAAATGCCGAATTAGCATTTCCTGTGATTGAAAATGTATATTTAAATCAGCGAGACCAATACAAACGTATTGTAGTTCCTTTTACAGATGGTGTTAAGAATTTACAAGTCGTTACAGATCTTGAAAAAGCGTACGAAACTAAAGGAACACAGTTAATCAACGATTTTGAAAAGAACATTACATTAGCCATCGTTGATGATGCTTGGAAAACGCATTTACGTAAGATGGATGAGTTAAAACAGTCTGTGCAATTAGCTGTTCACGAACAAAAAGATCCGTTATTAATTTACAAATTTGAAGCTTTCGAATTGTTTAAAGAAATGATTGACCAAGTAAATAAAGATGTTATTTCATTCTTATTTAAAGGTGAATTACCAACTGAAACGCAAAACAACATTCAAGAAGCTAAAGAGCGTAAGCAAGAAAAACTAGAAACTCAGAAAGACGAAATTCCTAATATGGATGAACGTGCTGCACAAAGCAGAGCTGCTGGCCAAAACACTCAGCGTCAACCTCAAGTTGTAGAAACCATTGTACGTGACCAACCTAAAATTGGACGTAATGATCGTGTGACTATTAAGCACGTGATGAGTGGTGAAAACAAAACTGTAAAATACAAACAAGCAGAACCTTTAATTGCTAAAGGTGAATGGGTTTTAATTGAAGATTAGTCGTTCGCTAAGCGACATTTGATTATTACTCATTCAGATAATATTTAATCGTTTCGTCATCCTGAACTTGTTTCAGTATCTCATAATTATAAAACTCCATACGAGATGTGGAATCTAAAAATCCTGAACGAATCTGTTCGGGATTTTTTATTACCTTGAGACCACTAACCAATCAAAATTATCATGAAAAACATTATAGCAACCATTATCGGTCTTATTTTAGCTTCATTAACCGTATACATATTTGAATCACTTATTGGTCACAATCTATTCCCATTACCAGAAGGCGCAAATCCTATGGATATAGAATGGTTAAAAAATAATATGGACCAAATACCTATTGGAGCAAAAATCTGTGTGGTCATTGGCCATTTTATGGGAATTGTAGTTGGTATGTTTATAGCTGGACTAATTTCAAAAATAAGTATGATTTCTGTTTATATTGTTGGTGGTCTTATGATAGCGGTAACCTTTTTCAATATTTTTATGCTCCCAAAAGAATTATGGTTTACGCTTTCAGATGGAGTCTTAGCTTTTGTTGGATTCTTAGTTGGAACCTCTTTAGCAAAGAAGCAAATAACTAAGGTGTAAAACGTCAATTTTACAAACGTGATTAAACTCTAATTCTTGATAATTTTTTCAGTAAAAATAGATGTATCAGTTTGTATTGATAAGAAGTAAACTCCTTTATCTAATTCGGAAATATCAATGTGTATCCATTCCGAATTATCTTTTCTGTAATCTATAGTATTAAGTAACTGACCATTTATTGAAAAAATCGAAACCGTCTTTATACCTATGTTATTCTCTATATTAATAAATTTACTTGAAGGGTTAGGGTAAATTTTAATTTTTGATGACGAAACCATTTGGTCAACGTTTTCAATATTCAAGGTTTGTTCTGCTGCATCAATAGTTTGAATTAACCTAAAACTAGGGCTACCACCTTGATTATTTCGGTTTTCTAAATTGGTTAAAAACAAATCGTAAATCAATTCATCTCCAGAAAAAACAGGATAGTTAGGATGTGTATCTGAATTATAACCTATTCTTAAAAAAATTCTAGAATTACTATTTGGACCAATATTAATGGTATTCCATACAGCTTCTCCATTACTATCACTATCAGGAGTCTCATCATAATCTATTAGAATCGAGTAATTATCGTCATAAACAAGTCGTAATTGCCCTGAGTAATTTGTCGCATTTGTATTTTTTAAATCAATATATGCGTCAAAACGATTTATAGATGGATCAGACGCATAAGAAAAAGGATAAAATCTAATTTCTATACCGTCAATAATTTCTACTCTCGGTTCTAAGCAAATATCTTGCTCAACAAGTTCTCCTTCATTTCCAGCAAAAGACACATCAAATTGATTAGGAACAACATCATAACCGTCTGAAAAATTTGTAGTTGGCACAACCTGGTAGTCGCCTTGTCCTACAGGAAGTTCATACTCAGATGTATTACTAGTCTGAAAATTTAAAACTGACGTGTTATTTTGAATAAAATCAAACTTTATTAAACTGCGTAAGTTATTCGTTCCACAATCACCATTATTAGACGTATTATAAACTTGGATTGCTCCTGAAACTGTATTCTCTCCTAGAGCAACGTCACAAGTGGTTGTAACATACTCAAAACTATCTACTAAGCTTCCCAAACTATCTAACTCGTCTTGATTGTTGTCAATACACAATACATTACCATTAATCGAATAACTTGTAAGCGATTCTAATACAGACCCATTCTTAAGATACAATGAATTTAAAAAGCCGACTTCACCGATATTAAGAATTCTTAGATTGGTCAGGCAATTAAAATTAAAATCTCTTAAGTTAGATGACCCAAATGCCTGACAATTTAGTGTTTCTAACAAAGGAGCCTGACAAAAATCTATATCGACGTTATATGAGTCCATGAGATCAAGGTTTATCAAATTCACACAACCCTGCATATTAACTGTTGCAGGAGTTGCACTTCCTACTTCAAATTCTGGACGAACCCAAAACAAACGTAGTTCTGTTAAATTGGTTAATCCTGAAACATTAATACTGGATATTAGAACTTCGTCAGAAATATTAATACGTTCTAAATTAGAATTGGATGTAAAATCAATAGGGTCTACACCTACATATTGAAAAATGCCACCAATATTTTGTTGTTCGCTAAAACTAACATTTTCAGAATTAAAAGATTTTAAATTCACAAATGATTCTAATCCTGTTAAATCTAAAATTACTCGCATACTTGGCATCGTACTGTCCAAAATTAAATACTCTACAGCTGCTGCTTCATTTACTTGAATCTCACCATCATTATTTGTATCTGCATTTGCATCACCTACACCATCGTCATTTAGGTCTACACAATTATCTGTAGTTAAAATATGTTTTAAACTCGCATCGGGAATATTTACAATTTGAGCTTTAATAACAGACAACGAAAAGAACATCAAAAGTAATGCGAAAGCGAATTTCATAATATAATAATTTTATACTGTTAATATAGATAAATTTCTTGAACCAACTCAATATAACAAACTGATTATGAGTTTTTTTTTTAAGATGTATTAAAATCTCAAAATTAGATTCGGATCAGGACAGTTCTCCTTATAAAACTCTAAATCCAACTTTGAGCAAACGCCAGGATAATCACCAACATAATCTTGTAGATCTTTTATAATCTGAAAGTGTAAATGTGGTGGATAATCACCATTTACAGAAGCATCTCCTAAAGTTGCAATTTGCTCTCCTTGTTTGAATACTTGTCCAACCTGAAGTTTTTCAATAGACCTTAAACTCAAATGACCATACAAGGTGTAGAAACAAATACCTTTTATATTATGCTTCAAAATAATCGTCGGACCATAATCACCAAAATTAGTATTATTCTTGTAACTATGTACTTCAGCATCCAAAGGTGCAAAAATTGGAGTTTCAGAAGCTACCCAAAGATCAAGACCTAAATGAATATTGCGTTCTACTTCTTTGTTTAAATTATTAAAGTATGTACTTCGCTGGTAAATAGTTCGAATTTCGAGATAACCTCCATAAGCGACTTTAGCATTGTTTAAAATGATGTAATTATTTACAAACATCTCTAACGTTTCCGAAGAAGACACATCAACTTTTTTGAGTGATCTGTTATTTACAGATAAATCTATATACACATAATCGTTTCGAGAAATAGAAGGATTTAAAACGTGAAGTGAATGCTTGTTTATATCATCCAAAAATTGAGAAAACGCTTTTGAAGTCATGCGTATAATTTTTCTCAAAAGTACTATAAAATAAGAATATTTCAGACCGATAAGCCAAGCTTTCCCCTGAAACACAAAATGACTAGTCTTTTAAAACTACATCACTATATTTAGCATTAACTACAATAGATTTTAAATTGCTTTTACCATTAGGATAATTTTCTATTGTTTTTTGGTTTGTCATCATATCATTTAGTTTAGAACGATTGCCTTTAAAATAAACGCTATACTCATTTTTAGGCAATGCTATTAAAGCATCACTATTCTCTAAAATAATATTTAGACTAGAAAACGAATCTGCAATATTTGCAATGGTCAAATCACCAAAACTCCCATCAATAATAGCATTATTTAATAAGTTACTTAATACTATATCTGAAGAAATACTATTTAGCATCAAGCTTCCTACTGTTTGAATATGTGCATCTTCAACATACTTAAGATTAAGCTCACCTAAACTCCAAGTTGTAACATCTATTGGAGAATAAGACACACTGATGGAAGTCTCACTTCCATCAATGTGATTTGCTACAAATACACCATGTGATATATCTGCTTTTAAATTGTTTATTACTGAAGACATTTTTAATTCACCGTGCCTTACATTCATTTTCAATTTTGCTTTTTTAGGCATTTTAATTTTTATAACCTTCTTAACATCATCACCACTTAAATTTAAAAATCTACTTTGACTATTAGTACGATTCACTAGAGCTTCTTGACGTTTTTCCATGGCTTTCGCTCTAGCCTCCATACTTTTTTCTCTAGCTTTCATACGCTGTTCCATAACAATAGCGCGTTCTTCTATCTCTTTACCATACTTTTCTCCCCAAGCTCCCATCTTCTCTGCCCATTTATCATCAAATCTCAGTTCAAACTCTTTTCCCCAAGCTTCCATTTTTTTGCCATACTCTTTACCAAAACGTTCTCCCCATTTTTCCATAGCTTTTTCATAACTAGAAAAATCTACTTTAGCCATTTCTCTTCCCCAAGCTTTCATTGCCTCTTCATGTTCTTTTCCAAACTCTTTGCTCCACTTATTTAAATATGCTTCACCATCATTTTCGTAAGCTTCTGTATCAAAACTAACGCTAGTTACACCTTTTGGTAACTTTGGTAATTTTGGTGTTTTTGGCATCTTGTCTGTATATATTCGAGTAATTTCAGGATGCTCAGGCATCTCAGGTAGTTCTGGCATTTCAGGTAGTTCTGGCATTTCGCCAATATACATGTGTAAATTCTCTAAAGCCTTAAGTGACTCTACATCTAAATTTAAATCTTCTAAATCCAAATTCAAACTATGTAGGTTATTCCAAGAAGAATGAAATCCTTCTGAACTAATTTTCACATAATCACCAGAGCCTTCAACTTTAAGATTCCAAGATTTAAGTACTTCCTGCAATTCTTCGTTAGATAACTTTTCACCTTCTATATAAGCTTCAATTTCTAGAGTACTTTTATTCCATGTATCAACTTCTATTTGAACATAGCTTGTATTTAAATCGATAGTTACATCTTTAGTAACATCAATTTCTTTTGACAATTTTGTTAATTTTTGTTGCGCTGAAACACTAATAGTGAAGCAGAACAACAATAGTAATAATGTAGTATATTTTGTTTTCATGGTTTTGTTTTTGGATTGAAAATATTTCAATACGATCTTAAGTATTTAATTTTGCTTCCTCGGAAACATTTAAATCGTGTAATTGTTCTTTTAAGCGATACAATAAATTAAGACGAAGTTTTAAATTATCAATTAAAGCACTAACCGTTAACTCATTTGGTCCATTTTCAGTTAGTTCTATTGAAAGACGTTTATATTCTTGATTTAATTCAGCAAGTCTTATAACGTAACCTTCAAAAAGCTCTTTGTTTTCTGGAGTTTGTTTAATTTTAGATAATTCCAGATTGATATTCGCCAAATAGTAATCTTCCACATTTTTTAAATCTGGAGAAATATCTCCAAGTGATTTTAGTTGATTTTCATTCGTGTGATTTTGATTATTTACAACCTGATTTTCAATAGATTTTGGTTGTTGAGAAAACTTGTAAGCGCCAAAAGCTAGTCCAATTAAAACAACGATACTTGCGGCTATTTTTAATACACTGAAACGTTTTTTGATTGATGTTTCTTCAGGCAAGGCATTGTTTAATTTCTCAAGAAAACGTGTTTCATGACCTTCGCTCATTGTTAGTTGCGAATTTTTCTCTTCATTTTCAAATAGACGTTTAAGATCTTGTGCCATTTCTAATAGGTGTTAAAAGTGCTTTTAATTTTGATTTTCCTCTAGAGAGTTGAGTTCGTGATGCGATTTCTGTAATATTCAAAATTTCAGAAATCTCCTGATGGTCGTAACCTTCTACCAAATACAACATGACGACATATTGATATTTATCTGGTAAACTTTGGATGGCATCTTTAACCTCTTCTATAGTTATTGTATCATCTACTAACCATTCGTTTTCATAGTTTGAATCGACTACTTTCAGGTGCACCTCATCTAATTCTAGCAAGTGTTGCTTTTTAGATTTCAAACAGTCAATACATTTATTAATAACGATACGTTTTAACCAAGCTCCAAAAGTAACTTCAGCTTTAAATTGATCTAATTTTGAAAATGCCTTTATAAAAGCTTCTTGTACGATATCTTCAGCTTCCATAGAATTTTTCATAAAGCGCATGGCAACAATATACATGCCGTCACAATACTGCTTGTACAGCTGCAGTTGTGCAATGCGATTATTTTGCCTACATTTTTCAATGATATTAGATTGTAGCATCTAAATTGCTTTTGGTTTGGTTATATATCTAATAACTCACAAAAGCTATTTTGATATTTGGTTCACTATAAAGACGACACAAAAAACAGAGTGTTGCAAAAATGTTTTAATTTTTTAAAAATATAATAGATATCCTAAAAGTACGTTAAGTAATATTGTGATGTTATTGATTTACTATTATCTTTATAACCCACTTTGAAATTGATTATTTATGAATACGTTTTTAAAACGATTTCTTATTTTTTTGTCCATTATAGCTGTTGGACTTTTTCTTTACTCTTATTTTGTTGAAGACATTTTTTCTAAACGTTTAAGTCCGAAAGACACTGTAGAATTCAAACTTAACGACTTAAAATTAGAAGTTTTTTACAACAGACCATCAAAAAAAGGACGTGAAGTTTTTGGTGCTTTGGTACCTTACAACAAAGTTTGGCGTACTGGAGCCAATGAAGCAACAACCTTTGAAACAAATAAAAACTTGATGGTTGATGGCATCTATGTTCCTTCTGGAAAATATTCAATTTGGACTGTTCCTAACGATAGCGTTTGGAAAATAATGTTTAACACAAAACAGTATCCTTGGGGAGTTGATGAGCAAATGCAACCCTTATGGGATCCAAATTACGATCTTTTAGAAATTGATGTACCTACTGAAAATTTAGATAAAGTCGTAGAGCAATTCACTATTGCATTTGACAATTCTACTGATGACCTTAAGCTAACTATGGCTTGGGACAAAACAAAAATTGCCGTACCTTTAGTGGTATTAAACGACAAAAAGGAATAAAGGCGTTTGACCAAAAAATCAAAATCTTCTGCATTACAACATAAAAAAGGTATTTCTCAATCTGAAATTACCAACGCATCATCTATTTCCAAAATTAAACAACAACGAAAAGTTAAGCCATTAACTCAAGACCTAATCTCTCAAATTATTGAAGGTAATATCACAGCGTTAAGTAGAGCAATCACTTTAATTGAAAGTTCTAATCCTAATCATTTAAAACAAGCTAACAATATCATTAAAGGTTGTCTTGAATATGCAAATGCTTCTGTACGAATTGGCATTACAGGAGTTCCTGGTGTTGGAAAGAGTACGTTCATTGAAGCTTTTGGAATGCATTTAACATCTACGGGAAAGAAAGTTGCAGTTCTAGCTGTTGACCCAAGTAGTAGTTTAAGTAAAGGAAGTATTTTAGGCGACAAGACCAGAATGGAAGATTTGGTGAAAAATGATAATGCATTTATAAGGCCTTCACCATCTGGTAATTCTTTAGGTGGTGTGGCTCGCAAAACGCGTGAAACAATTATTCTATGTGAAGCTGCTGGTTTTGATGTCATTTTGATTGAAACTGTTGGTGTAGGCCAAAGTGAGACTGCAGTACATAGTATGGTAGATTTCTTTTTATTGCTAAAATTAGCTGGAGCTGGAGATGAGCTTCAAGGTATTAAAAGAGGTATTATTGAAATGGCAGATGCTATTGCTATTAATAAAGCTGATGGCGAAAATCTTAAAGCTGCTAAACTCGCCAAAGTTGAATTTAATAGAGCTTTACATTTATATCCTCAGAAAGATTCAGAATGGCAACCAAAAGTATTATTATGCAGTGCCTTAAAGCGAGAAGGTATTGAAGAAGTTTGGAATATGATTCAATCGTATATCAAACATTCAAAAGCAAATAACTACTTTGAACATCATAGGAAAGAGCAAAATAAATTCTGGTTATTACAGACCATTGAAGACCGATTAAAATCTGATTTTTTTAATCAGCCTAAAATTAAAGATGCTTTAAAGCTCCAGTTACAATTAATTGAAGATGGTAAAACTACACCTTTTGTTGCTGCAGAATATTTACTTAGTTTGAAAAATTAGCCTTATACCACTCTACTTGTTTCTGGACTGCTTCTAATAAAGTCGTTTGCGGATTGTAATTTAACAATTTTCTGGCTTTGTCAATATTGGCTTTTGTACGAGATTGATCTCCTGGACGTTTCGGGATTATATTCAATTCAATAGATTTTCCTAATACTTTTTCAACAGCTTCTATACCTTCTTTAGTGGTATGTTCTACTTCTGTACCCAAATTAATAATTTCACCATCTACTTTAGATTCATTGCCAATAACACTTACCACACCATCTACAATATCACCAACATAAGTAAAACTTCGTAAATGTTTATCACTTCCTTCAAACAAAGGGAATGGTTTATCTTGTAAACCTAGAGAAATAAGTTTTGTGTACATTTTTTCAGGACGCTCTCTTGGTCCTATTACAGAATAAAGTCGGAATGAACAAGCTTTCATTAGTTGTTCTCTACTCTTTTGAAGTACAAGTTGCTCAGCTGCCAATTTAGTAACACCATAATGCGATGCTGGCTTAGGTGCTATATCTTCTGGAAATGTTGCTTCCAAACCATATATTGAAGATGTTCCAATATTTATAAATAATTTTAAATCTAAACAAGATAAAGCGTAGTCTACTAAATTTTTTGTAGCAATTATATTATTAGAAAAATAATCTTCAAAAGTACACGTTTGAGAAATACCAGGTTGAGCGGCAAAATGAAAAATATATTGTATATCTTTTGGTAATATTTCAATCAAATCATTATCTCTTAGATCTTTTTTGATTATTGAAATACCTTTTTCTATTAATACGCTAGCATTGAGACGTTTTAAATCTAAACTATAATAGTCATTAAAACTATCTAATGCAATAACTTCATGACCTAAACTATGTAGTCGTTCTGCTGTATGAGAACCGATAAAACCAACTGCTCCTGTAACGAGTATTTTCATTGTTAAAATTTGTAAACGCAAATTAACAATTTTTAAAACAAACCAAATCAACAACAAGCTTATAAAAAAGAATATTTTTGTAATATTAAGTTTCTGTTTATGCCATTTAAATTCACTATAATTATTCCTATCTATAATGAAGAAGACAATTTAGAACGTCTTGAAATAGAATTGTTAGTTTTTAAACAGACTTCAAAAATAGTTACGAAAATTCTATTCATTAATGATGGCTCAACAGATGGAAGTCAAACTCATATTGAATCTATCTGCAATAGAAATACTAATTTCAACTTTTTAGAATTTGATAAAAATTACGGATTAAGTACTGCTTTGAAAGCTGGTTTTGAACATGTAGATACTGAGTTTATTGGATATATTGATGCTGATTTACAAACGTCTCCAAAGGATTTTAATTTACTTTTAGAGCATATCAATGATTTTGATTTAGTAACTGGTGTACGAACAAATAGAAATGACAACTTACTAAAGAAAGTCACTTCTAAAATTGCAAATTTCACACGAAAACTTTTTACTAAAGATGGGATAGACGATACAGGTTGCCCTTTAAAAGTTATTAAAACGGAATATGCAAAACGCATTCCTATGTTTAGAGGTTTACATCGATTTTTACCAGCAATGATTCTTTTACAAGGAGGTACTATTAAGCAAATTCCGATTCAGCATTTTCCAAGACTTGCTGGAACTTCAAAATTTGGAATTCACAATCGATTACTGGGTCCATTAGCAGATTGTTTTGCTTATTTATGGATGAAGAAAAAAAGTATTCATTATAAAATTAGTAAACAACAACTTTAGTCTTTAGTTGCGTTCAACTCTAAACTGAATGTATTTGAAAAGTCTATAAAATACAAAACCGGAAAAAGCACCAAATAACATTCCGCTTAATACATCAAGGGGATAATGAACACCAACATATATCCTACTATAACCCATAGCAATTGCCCAAACTACTAATATATATTTTATATATTTATATTTAGATCGCAAGATTGAACTCATAAATACTGCTACTGCCATTGAATTGGATGCATGACCAGAAAAATACCCATATTTACCGCCACAAGAAGATTTAACCAACCTAATAATGTCATTAATTTCAGTATTATGGCAAGGTCGTAATCGCATGACCAATACTTTTTTAAATAAATTGGTTATTTGATCTGTGAAAGTAATCATCAATACAATAACTAAAAGCGTATAAAGAAAGACTTTAGTATTATTAATGTGTTTGTACATCAAAAAAAGCAAGAGTCCATAAAACGGAATCCAGTTGAATTTGGTTGTATAAAACAGCCAAAAGGCATCCCAAGTTTCAGTCCCTAGACCATTTAGGTATATAAATAATTCGGTATCAAATTGTACTAACTCTTCTAACATTACTCGTCGTATCTAGAAACTTCTCTATCGTAGAAATCGGTTGCAGATTGAATAAGATTTTCGGCTTCAGCTTCAATCTCTCTTTGATCGTGTTCATCAAATTCTTCAAACCATTCTACCTCATCATCTTCTAGATTAATTATAAATCGAGGAAACTCTGTATGAATAACATAAATCGCATTAGGATGATCTGTATTATCCCCTAGGATGAATTTTGGAAGTTCCATATTCTAAATATATTTAGTCTTAACTATTAGTTGAATTCAAAATTAACTTTTTAGTTAGATAATTAAACCTAATAAACAATAAAATTGCAGCAACGGTTAATCCTGCTAATAATCCCATCCAAATACCAAAGCTTCCATAAACTTCTTCCTTTCCTAAGAAATAGCTTATTGGAAACCCAATAACCCAATAAGATATAAAAGTAATTATTGTTGGTATTTTAACATCTTGCAATCCTCTTAAAGCTCCTAGAACAACAACTTGAATGCCATCACTTACTTGAAAAATTGCTGCAGCAATCATCAGTTTTGAAGCAATACTTACCACTTCAGTGTTATCTATTAAATTTTCAGCATCCTTATAATCTACATATAATTTAGGAAGTTGCTCATGAAACAAGTAGAACATTATCCCAAAGAAAACTGATAAAATAATTGCCAATAAAAAAATAGAAAATGCGATACGACGTAGTTCAAAATATTGATGTAACCCTTTTTGGTTTCCAACTCTAATCATAGAAGCAACGCTTAAACCCATAGCAACCATAAAGGTCATTGATGATAAATTTAAAGCAATCTGATTTGCTGCTTGTGGATTTTTACCAAGTAAACCACTTAACCAAATGGCTGCTGTAAATATAGCAACCTCAAAAAACATTTGCATTGCACTTGGGTACCCTAAGCTAATCACTTTTTTAAGCATTAATTTATCCAACACAAATAATTTAATTTGTGTAACGTAAGCTCTAGATTTTTCTTTTTTAGTAAGTAACCACCAAAGATAAATAACCATAATTACTCTAGAAACTAAAGTTCCATAAGCAGCGCCAACGATACCCATTTCTGGAAAACCAAACTTCCCAAAGATGAGTAAATAGTTCAACACAACATTAACGATATTAGCTAAAATAGTAGCGTACATAGGATACCTCGTCATTGAAAGTCCGTCACTAAATTGTTTAAACGCTTGAAAAATTATGAGTGGAATTAATGAAAAAGCAACAAGATTAAGATAAGGCAAAGCAAGTTCAACAACCTCTACAGGTTGTTTCATTAAATACAGTAACGGTTTCGCTAAAAAAACAGACAGAAATAAAACAAGTCCTAAAATTGTACATAAAAACAAGCCATGTTTAAATGAAGACTTACCTTCTATAAAATTATGAGCGGCATCAGCTTCAGCAACTAGAGGTGTTATTGCTGTTGAAAACCCAATACCAATAGACATCGCTATGAACATGAAACTATTTCCTAATGAAACAGCTGCTAGCTCCGCAGTTCCAAGCTGACCTACCATAATATTATCAATAAACTGCACAAAGGTATGCCCTAACATTCCTAGCATTACTGGTGCAGCTAATTTCCAATTTAGCTTAAATTCTTTTGTATAATCTGTTAATCTCAATCTAATAAATTTTAAGTCTGCAAAGATAAGCCATTGGTGAAGATTTAAAGTTAACTTTTTTAAATATCTAAGAAATAAAGACACAATAAACTAATCGTATTAACGTTATAAACTTAAATTGTTAATAAGTTGATTTCTATTCGCTTAGTTAGAACATCTGAAAGCATTATTTTTACTTTATGAATACCTTATTTTAGTAGGTTAGGTATTTGGGGTAGAAACTTTTTTAGCTATTATTTTAGAGGGATTTAAAAATTTTGTTGTTAAAAAACGTTTCAGACAAAAAGAGGATTTATTCCTCTTTTTGTTGTTTATAGCACTAAAATGTTTAACAAGATATTACCAAAACAGGTTTAGTAAACTGTATAAAATGCCAATTCCTGACCTAAAAGCAAAAGAATAAAGCTAAATTGTCTTTCTAGCCATTCTATAAATCTATAACATGTTGGAATTGGATCTTTAAGAAATGATTTCGTTTCAGAATTATTTAAGAGAAACTTCTTATTAAATAGGAATGAAGGTTTACGTTTGATTGACTTAAGCACACCTTTTAAGCGCATGTATTCAATCTCATTATATTGAGTTTGTTCTATAGCATTATTCATAGCCAATTGAATTGCTAAATCAGGAAAATTTATTCCAGCAAATTTAGACCCTTCAACACTTCCCCAAAAACGAGCGTTAATTTCAATAATTTTATAATCATTTGTTTCTTCATCATATCGTAAATCGATGTGTGCAACTCCTGACCAATTTAAAGCTTGCATGAGTTGTTTCGTAACACCTAATACGACATCATTATTTAAAAAATCAAAGCCGAGTTGAGGCGCAAACGAATTATGACCTCGTAAATTACCTTTTTGCACTGTATGTGTAAGAACTTCTCCATTTAAACAAAGTACGCTACAGTCAATATCATAACCTTTAATATATTCTTGAATGAATATTTTGTTAAAGTCAGAATGCTTACTTAAATACTTATCTAACGTTTTTTTTGTATCAAATTTTAAAATGCCATCACCTCCTTTTTCATGCAAAGGTTTTATTAAAATAGGAAATTGTAATTCAAAATCATGTTTTGAATACGATTCTAAATTATCTATATACTGGTATTTTGGATGTGGTAAATGATGCTGATTTAGAAAATCACTCAGCTTATCCTTGTATATTGCAGTTTCAAAATTTTTAAGTTCAGGTAATGCAATTACTTTAACCGAATTAGGTAAACGATGAGAATTATTTATAAAAAATCGAAACTCATCTTCTGCAATAGGAATAATAATTAAAATATTTTTATCTTCAACTTCCTTAGAGATAATGTCTAACCATTTTTCATCAGATGTCCTTTTGTAGTATTTGTAATACGATGTATGTTTAGAAAACTTTGTTGGAGTTCGCTTTTTATCAGATAATACAAAAAGTTTATAATCTGTGTTATAAGACAAGCAATTCATGACTGTCAAAGCCCAAGTACTATTTCCATCAGGAATTAAAACATGTAACTTAGCACTCATGAACTTGTAGGGAAATTAGTCAGTTAATTTTATCAAATATAACTTTTTTTCAATAAAATGACTGATTCGCTTTTTGTTGTGCTTCAATAAATTCAGAAATCATATCATTAATAATTTGAGCTGCAGGTTTTATGTCGTGAATTAATCCTGCTATTTGTCCGATTTCTAATTCGCCATCTTCAAGATCGCCTTCAAACATACCTCGTTTTGCTCTTGCTCTCCCAAGATGTGCTTTCAACTCTTCAACTGAAGGTCCTTTTTGATAAAGTGCTTGCAATTCATTGAAAAACTTATTTTTTATAAGTCGCACTGGAGCTAATTCTTTTAACGTCAGTTGTGTGTCGCCTTCTTTAGCAGCTACAACTGAGTTCTTGAATGCTTGGTGAGACGATGCTTCTTCGCTAGCAACGAATCTACTTCCCACTTGAACAGCATCTGCACCTAAAATCATAACGGCTAACATAGTTGCTCCTGTTGCAATTCCTCCTGCTGCAATCAATGGAATGTTCAATTGCTCTTTGACCATTGGTATTAAAGTCAGAGTTGTCGTTTCCTCACGACCATTATGTCCACCTGCTTCAAAGCCTTCTGCCACAACAGCATCTACACCAGCTTCTTGAGCTTTAAGAGCAAATTTCACACTACTTACAACATGAACAACTGTAATTCCTCTCTCCTTTAACCATGAGGTCCAAGTTTTCGGATTTCCTGCAGAAGTAAATACGATTTTAACGTCTTCTTCAACAATAATATCCATGATTTCTTCAATATTAGGATATAACATTGGAACATTAACTCCAAAAGGTTTGTCTGTTGCTTTTTTACATTTCTGAATGTGCTCTCTCAATACATCAGGATACATTGAGCCTGCTCCAATTAAACCAAGTGCTCCTGCATTACTTGCTGCTGAAGCTAATTTCCATCCACTAGCCCAAATCATACCTGCTTGAATTATTGGATATTTAATATTGAACAGTTGTGTAATTCTATTTGCCATTTACGATTTTATAAGTTTGAATGTTTTCGATCCTGTATTAGATTTAAAAGACATCATATAAATACCTGAAGCCATTGAAGATACATCTAATTTTGTTTGAGATTTTGTAATATTTTTTTCCAAAACGAGTTTACCTAAAACATTATATATTTTCAAATTTGTCGGTTCAGTACTTGTCGGAATTTGAATATTAAGACTTGTAGTCACAGGATTTGGAAACACTTTAAAGCTCACAAATTCTTCATCTTGAATAGACAACCCTATTTCTAGAGCCAACTCGAAATTAGGAATACCAAAACCTAAAAAGAAGTCTGGTGTATTAAATTGTGAGGCAGACATTCTTACAAACTGTTTAATCTCTTCATTTGTAGCATTTGGCAATGCTTGCTTTAACGAAGCTATTCCTCCTGCTAGAATTGGAGAACTAAAAGAGGTTCCGTTATTATTAATAATATTATTAGTCGAACTTACTACAAATGAACCTGAACCTTGAGCAACCACATCTGGTTTTTGAGTAGGTTGTATTGCTGTTCCTTGCGAACTGAACGATGCATAATTACCTTCAAAATCTACAGCACCAACACTAAAAACACCCGAAGCATCAGCTGGTGCACCAACAGTTATCCAAGCACTATCACCTCCTGAATTACCTGCCGAGTTCACTACTAGAATTCCTTTTTCATTAGCAATGTTTGCTCCTTTGGTGATGAAAGCAGTATTGCCATTCATATCATTTGGTGTATAACTATAATTTACATTATCATACACACGATATCCTAAAGACGAATTTATAATATGAACACCTAAACTATCAGCACGTTCGGCAGCTTCAACCCAATAGCTTTCTTCAACTGGCATTTCACTAGAAGAATCTTCCGTTCTGAACAAATAATAAGATGCATCTGGAGCAGTACCGACAAATTCATCTTGAATAAAACCAGCCATATCACTCAACACATTTGTTCCATGTTGACTATCAGAAGATTCATAAACATTATCATTTCTATCTACAAAGTCATAACCTCCTAACAAATCGCCATTATCACGTAATCTTTGAAAAGCTCCCATTGTATCTACATTTGGAAAACCTGCATCTATAACAGCAACGATAATACCTTCTCCTGTATAATTTGCCAAATGCAAATGATCAACACCTATCATTTGTACTTGATTTTGAGCACTACCATAATCGAAGCTGACTAAACTTTCTTCAACATCAAACTTATTGCTACTCAATGCTACTCTTGACTCAGTATTTAAGTTTTTGTCTGCAAAATCAATAGATTCAACAAATTCTAAATCTAGAAGATCTCTAATACTTTCTTCTTCTAATCCTATTACATAAACAGCATTTAACCATTTTGATTTGGCCATAACAGTAATTCCTGTTTGAGTTTTAAGTTGCGTGATGTAATTTTCGTTTACAGGAACATCACGCTCATCAATAGGAATGTTCTGAGCTTGCTTTCTATCTATAGCATTTTGAGTTAAAATTGAAATGGGATTTGCAATTGAAGTCGCAACATTTTCTTTATCTGAAAGGTAAACCCAAGCATGTTCTTCTTGTGCATAAGACATGTACTGAAAAAACAGAATACCTATGAATAATAGTTTCTTCATCTTGCTAGTATTTGGGTGATTTTTACTGCAATTTAAGAAATTACTCCTGAACCAACTAATTCATCATCTAAATACCATGCTACGAACTGACCTTCGGTAATTGCAGATTGGTGACTTTCAAATTCAACAAAAAGTCCATTGTTTACTTTATAGAGCGTTGCATTTTCAAGTGTTTGACGATAACGAATTCTAGCTTTTACTGACATCGATTCGCCTTCAGCTATCGCTAAATCTTCACGAACCCAATGTAATTCATTATTGGTTACAAACAAGGTTGTTTTAAATAATCCAGGATGACTTTTACCTTGACCTGTATAAATTACATTTTGATCTACATCAGTTTCTATAACAAAAAGTGGCTCTATAGTTCCTCCAACAGCCAGGCCTTTTCGTTGCCCTTTTGTGAAGTAATGAGCACCTTGATGCTTTCCGACTATGGCTCCATCTGATACTGAATAGTCTATCCTTTTTGCTAAGAATTGTAATTCACCTTCTTTTGAATCAAATTTAGGACTTTCGGTATTATACAATTCTGATGTTTTAGGGATTTCAACAATAACACCGTCTTTAGGCTTCAGTTTTTGCTGAAGAAATTCAGGCAATCTCACCTTACCAATAAAACACAAACCTTGAGAGTCTTTTTTATCTGCAGTTACCAATTCCAGTTTCGTGGCAATCTCTCTAACTTCTGGCTTAGTTAATTCACCAATTGGAAACAAAGCTTTAGACAATTGTTCTTGAGATAATTGACATAAAAAGTAAGATTGATCTTTATTGGTATCAGCTCCTGCAAGTAGTTGATAAACGTCCTTACCATCTTTAGTAATTGTACCTTTTCGACAGTAATGACCTGTAGCAACATAGTCTGCGCCAAGATCGAGTGCTATTTTCATAAACACATCAAACTTGATTTCCCGATTACAAAGGACATCTGGATTAGGTGTTCTCCCTTTTTGATATTCGTCGAACATGTAATCTACAATGCGTTCTTTGTATTGTTCACTTAAATCTACAGTTTGAAAAGGAATGCCCAATTTATCAGCTACTAACATCGCGTCATTACTATCATCTAACCAAGGACATTCGTCAGAAATAGTTACAGAATCGTCATGCCAATTTTTCATAAATAAGCCTATCACTTCATAACCTTGCTCTTTTAATAAATATGCAGCAACGCTTGAATCTACACCTCCCGAAAGTCCGACTATAACTCTTTTCATTTGAAATTTAATACCTTTTTATAATCACATAGAATATCTAAACACACTTTTTCAAGTGTTACTTTTAGATCTTCTAGCTCGCAAAATTAAGAAATAAAAATAGCAACGTAAACACCGTTGCTATTGTAAATGACTATATCGCAAATAGTTTTTAGCTATTGCTTCTTCGGATTTTTACTACGTCTGGTATGATCTTTAGTTTCTTTTAATTTTCCACCTTCGTAATAGTTCCAAATTTTATGCTTTCGTCCATGTTGATATTCTCCTTCAGCTAATATAATTCCATCAGCATCATAATACTTTACCAAACCATGAAGTTCATTATTATTATATGATAAATCTTTAATTAGAATCCCTTTTTCTGAAAACCATTTTGAAGTTCCTTCTAACTTTCCATCTTTGTAATTAGATTGCTCAGCAACTTTACCATTACCATAGTATGTAATCTTTTCTCCTTCTAAATTACCTTTATCATTATAAAATTCAGTAGATAAAACACCTATAGATTTATTATGATAATACGTCCATTTCCCACTATACAGTTTCCCATTCATCGTGCCTTCACTAATTATTTTGCCTTTTGAAGAAAAGAATTTAACAGAAGCCTTACTATTGTTAGGATTAAACACTTTTAGAGCACTTAAAACACTCTTATTATTATTTAAAGTGTAAAACTTAAACGTGTCAATTTCTTTTCCATGGTCAAATTCACCTATATAACGCAACTCTTTAGTCTTGTCAAAGTACTTTTTCCATATACCATGGCGCTTACCGTCGTCATCAAACTGATTTACAGCTTCTTGAGAAACAGCATTTAAGCCAATCATTGTTAAAATAAACATAAAAAATAAACGATTCATAATATTTTGTTTAATCATTTTGTAAATTTGTTAAACAAAGTGATTGGTTAGACTAATTTTAAACAACAAAAACTCAAAAAAATGAAAATTATTTCAAAAACACTCAAGATTTTCCCTTTATTATTATTCGTTTTTGCATTTCAAGCATGTAGTAACGACGATGATATTACAATTACAGTGCCACAGCAATTAAACATTGTTGAAACAGCACAAGCGACACCTGCGTTATCAAGTTTAGTTGCTGCTATTGAAGCTGCAGATGGTGACTTAGGAACCTTGTTAAGTGGTAGTGGTCCATTTACTGTATTAGCACCTACAAACGATGCTTTTGACACGTTTCTTAATGGAACTCCTCTTAATCAAGTAGACACAGCTGTATTAGAACAGATTCTAAGAAATCATGTCATTTCTGCAGATTTAAGCGCTGCTGATCTTATAGCACAATCGGGATCTGATGGAAAAGGGTATACAAGAACTAATGCTGCTGGAGCAGGTGGAGAAAACTTAAGTATTCTATTTGATACAAATGGTACTTTACCAAGATTTAATAATACTGCTAATGTAGCTTCAGCTGATCTAGCAAATATTTCTGCATCAAACGGAACAGTACATGTTATAGATGCGGTTTTAGGTTTACCAGACATTGTAGATCATGCACTCAACAACGACAACTTCACATCATTAACTGGTGCTCTGTCATCTGAAAATTTAGTAACTACATTACAAGGAGATGGTCCATTTACTGTATTCGCTCCAACAAATGATGCTTTTGATGCGTTTACTAATCCAAATACTAATGCACTTGGAAATATTCTTTTAAATCATGTTATTATTGGTTCGACTGTATTGTCTTCTGATTTATCTACTAGTTATGTAAATACAGCTGCTACAAATACAGATGGAGATAACTTAAGTTTGTATGTTAATGTTGGAGACAATGTAATGTTTAACGGTTCTTCAATGGCTGTTGTAACTGATATTATTGGTACAAATGGTGTTGTACATGTTGTAGATGATGTTATTGATTTACCAACAATTGCAACTTTTGCCACTTCAAACACAACTGTATTAAGTAACTTAGTAGCTGCTTTACAATTAGCTGATACTGGAATGCCTACAGTGCCATGGATTAATACTGTATCAGATGCGTCTGCTGGACCTTATACTGTTTTTGCTCCAACAAACGCTGCCTTTGAAAATTTATTGTTAGAGTTAGATCCTACAGGAAATACAAATTTAAGTGATTTAGATCCTGCTACTGTAGATGCTGTATTATTAATGCACGTTGTAAATGGAAATGTTCGTGCTGCAGATTTACCAAACTTAATGGGAACTGTACCAACATTAGGAGGAGATTTAGAATTAGATGTAAACAGCTTAACACTTACTGATGGATTAATGAGAGATATAGGAATTATCGCTGATTTTACAGACATACAAGCTATAAATGGTGTTGTACATGTTGTAGACACAGTTATTCGTCCTACGCCTTAATAAAGACTATTCATTTCAAATTAATTAGTGTTAAAAACATTAGTTTGAATTGTTGATTGGTTGGTTGTATAAAAGCGCTTCTGAAAAAATCTAGAAGCGCTTTTAGTTACCTTTTAATTATAAGCTCAACAAAAAAACCTCTAGATCACTCTAGAGGCTTTTCAATTTATATAATTATTATTTTTTACGATTTTGCTGTGCTTGTTTTTGCGCTTCTGCTTGCTCCATCATATCTGCCATTTTCTTTTGAAACTTGTTTTGTTTCTTAGGCTTTTTCTTGTTCTCCTGAATCTGAGCATGAATTTTATCTTCATCTAAAATGTAGTTCTTAATGACTAACATAATAGCAATACTAATCATATTAGAAATGAAATAATACAAACTCAGTCCTGAAGCATATTGATTAAAGAATACCAACATTAATATTGGCGAGAAGTAAATCATATACTTCATCATCTTAGCCATATCTGGCATACCTTCTTGCGTAGGTTGAGATGCCATTTGCTGACCAGTAGTCATTTTCATATAAAAGAAAATAGCGATAGCTGCTAATATTGGAAATAAACTCACATGATCACCATAGAATGGAATTGTAAAAGGTAACTCTGCAATTACATCATAAGATGATAAATCATCTGCCCAAAGGAAACTCTTTTGTCTTAAAGCGAATGCAGTTGGAAAGAACATAAATAAAGCATAGAAAACTGGCAACTGTATCAAACCAGGTAAACAACCTGCTAACGGACTTGCACCTGCTTTATTTTGAAGCGCCATAGTTTCCTGCTGTGCTTTCATCTTGTTGTCCTTATACTTTTCTTTAATTGCATCCAATTCTGGTTTTAAAACTCTCAGTTTAGCTTGTGATAAAAATTGCTTGTATTGAACAAAAGACATCATTAATTTGATTAAAATCGTCATTACAATAATAGCAATACCATAAGGTAAGAATGAACTTAAAAATCCGAAAAGAGGAATAAACAAGTGTTTGTTAATCCATCCAAAAATTCCCCAACCAAATGGAATACTTTCCTCTAAATCATAATCATATTGCTTAAGAATCTTGCTATCTGTTGGTCCGAAATACAATTGAAAATTGTTATTTGCTTCTCCTCCATTAAATGCTAAAGGTAATTTTGAAGCGTATTGTTTTGTAAATACAGTATCAATCTCTTCATCTTTCACTAAATCGTAAGATGAAATCGTTGCTTTTTTAAACGGCTGATTTGCCACTAAAATAGTACTAAAAAAGTGTTGCCTATAAGACAACCATCTAGCATCTTCAATAAGTTCTTCATCATCACCAGCTTGGGCTAACTTACTGATTTTATCACCTTCATGCATGTACGTTAATCGCGTATAACGATTTTCGTAAGTCACACTTTGATCATGACGATAGGTCTTCAATCTCCAATCTAAATTGATTTCTTGAGAACTATTAATCACATTATTTAAACCTTTAGATACGATAGAAAAATCAATCATATATTCGTCTGGCTTAAGTTCGTAACGATATTCTAAGAATTTACTCTCAGACACCTTAAGCTTCATAGACACAACTGTATTCTCACCATTTTTAGTTACTGAAGGCTGAAAGTATAAATCTTTTGTGTTTAAGATTCTATTATCTGCTGTTGGAAATGTAATGTTGAAACCTTGATTTCCATCCTTAATTAAATAAATAGGGATAGAATCGTAATCGACAAATTTGCTAAGCATGACTTCTGAAAGAAATCCACCTTTATTACTAAACTTTAAATCTAAAACATTTGTCTGAACACTTGTTTCCTTATCTGTTGCTGATGGCAAAGTTGATGCATAAGCAAAAGCACCTAATTTACTTTTTAAGTTTTCTAATTGAAGTGAATCATTTGCGGTAGTATTTGAATAATCTACAACTGAAGTAACAACTGTATCTTCAGTTGTTGTAGCTGCTACTTTTTTCTCAGCCTCTACTTGTTCTTGTTTTGCCTTTTCTTGTTCAGCTAATTCTTCAGGAGTTGGCTGATTTTTCCACATCATGAATAACAAGATTCCGAATATAAGAACGAATCCTATGATAGAGTTTAAGTCAAATTTTTTTTCTTCCATATGTATTAAAATTTCTCCCTAAAAAGGAGAGGACAAGTTTTCAATTAACAAAAAGCTGTCCATTATTAGTTTTGTGCCATACTGACACTATTTTTTATCAGTTTTGAAATTTAGAGCTGCTTTTACAAAAGCCACAAATAGTGGATGTGGATTAGACACTGTACTTTTGTATTCTGGATGATACTGTACTCCAACAAACCAATTATTAGCAGGAATTTCTACAATTTCTACCAATCCTGTTTCCGGATTTAATCCTGTAGCTTTCATACCAGCATCTTCAATTTGCTGCTTATATGTATTATTAAATTCGTAACGATGCCTGTGACGCTCTTCAATATTTGACGATTTATACACGTCTTTAGCAATGGTCCCATCAAGCAAATTACAATCCCAAGCACCAAGACGCATTGTTCCTCCTTTGTCTGTAATTGTTTTTTGAGATTCCATCAAATCAATAACAGGATGCGATGTTGTTTCATCCATTTCGGTTGAGTTTGCATCTACTAACTTCAGTACATTTCTTGCATATTCAATGACTGCCATTTGCATACCTAAACAAATTCCTAAAAATGGAATATTTTGCTCGCGTACATACCTTATCGCTTCAATTTTCCCTTCAATACCACGTTCTCCAAAACCTGGAGCGACAAGTGCGCCATCTAAATGTTTTAATTTTTCGGCTGCTGTTTTTTTAGTTAAAGATTCAGAATGTATGGACTCCACTTTTACTCTCACTTCATTTTCTGCACCTGCATGAATAAAAGCTTCTAAAATAGATTTATAAGAATCTTGAAGTTCTACATACTTACCAATTAAACCTATGGTAACTTCTCCTTTAGGGTTTTTATGGCGTTCTAGAAACTGATTCCATTGTGTGAGGTCTGGTTGCGAACTATCTAATGCCAATTTCTTAAGTACCACAGTATCTAAACCTTGCTCTAACATTAAATTTGGCACATCATAAATGGTTGAAGCATCAATAGATTGAATGACAGCTTCTTGACGTACGTTACAAAACTTAGCCAATTTTACACGTAACTCTTCTGGTAATTCGTGTTCTGTACGACATACCAAAACATCAGCCATCACACCACTCTCCATTAAAGTTTTCACACTATGTTGTGTTGGCTTGGTTTTTAATTCGCCAGCTGCAGACAAATATGGTACTAAGGTTAAGTGAATCACAATTGCATTGTTTTCTCCTAAATCCCATTTTAATTGTCGTACTGCTTCTATGTAAGGAAGTGATTCAATGTCACCAACTGTTCCTCCAATTTCAGTAATTACAATATCGTAATCACCAGTTTGTCCTAAAATCTGTACACGATGTTTGATCTCGTCTGTAATATGAGGAATGACCTGAACAGTTTTTCCTAAGAACTCTCCTCGACGTTCTTTTTCTATAACGCTTTGGTATATACGACCAGTGGTTACGTTATTAGACTGACTTGTAGGTACATTTAGAAAACGTTCATAATGCCCAAGGTCTAAATCGGTTTCTGCACCATCATCTGTGACATAACATTCACCATGTTCGTACGGATTTAAAGTTCCAGGATCTACATTAATGTAAGGATCTAATTTTTGAATGGTCGTCCTGTAACCTTGCGCTTGAAGCAGTTTTGCTAATGAAGCTGCAATGATGCCTTTTCCAAGTGAGGATGTTACTCCTCCAGTTACAAAGATGTATTTAGTAGTTGTCATGTTGCGCTGTTAAACGCAGGCAAATTTACAAAATAAAACTAGTTATTTGCGTATTGTCTTTGGTTTATTCGTTAAAGTTTTATCAAGCTAAAAACAACCTAATTTCTATTACACAAAGGTTATATTCTATTCGTTAAGCAAACCTTATCTTGGATACCTTTTTTGAATATTTCGTATCAAATCTTCCAACCCATTTAGTTTAAGCTCATACACTTGTGTAAGCATATCGCCTAATTTGCCTTTTGGAAAACCTTTGTTGTGATACCACACCACATAATATTCAGGCAAGTCAATAAGATATCTGCCTTCATATTTGCCAAATGGCATTTTGGTATGTGCAAGTTTAATTAAGAATTGTTTGTCTGGTTGGAGCATTTAATATTGTAATAATTGTTGTCAATTCGAGTAAAATGTAATCAAAGTGCAACGAAGATATCATTTTGTATCGAGAACAAGTGACTTCTCTATTCTGATTTATAAACTTCAAACTTTTTCAAGTTGTCTGCAACATAAATAACCCATTTAGCTTGCTCTTCTCTATTAATAGAATTTTCACTTTGTGCATCGTATTGGTATTGCATCTCAGACAATTCTTTGTTAACGGTTTTATGAAGTTCATTTAATTGTGTTTTTATGTTTTGAGACACTTGTAATTGTGCCAATCTGTAACGAAAGATACGCACATGTAATTCAGTAATATCAAAATGAAGTTGCTCGTGCGCTAAAATATGATCGCTACATCTGTCTTCAATAAACCATGAACTATCGGGATAAAAATGAGCATAAACTTCTGTACTAAAACTAGTGATACGATCATCTGTTTTTCTTACAGCATAGGAAAATGTAATTCCAGAAGCTGTTACAGCAGCAGCATCTGAATCGATTTGCTTTACACCTTTAAAATCTGTCCAAGCTAACTTTTTAGATTCAGTCCATTGAATTGTTTCCGAATCATTTACTGAAATGCTCAAACACAAAACAAATAATAAAAAAAATCGAGTTAACATTAATCTTATTTCCAGTTAAACGTGATATCTTTTTCGATATCAGGATGTAAACTGTAATGTACAGGACAAGTATTTGCGGTATGTTCTAAAATTTTACGGGTTTTATCTTCAGCTTCAAACGGAAACTCTAAAACCACTTTAATCTTCGAAATTCGTCTTGGATCGCTCGCCATTGTTTTGGTAACATGTGCTGTTGTTCCAGTCATATCAACTCCCATATCACGTGCTTTAATTCCCATAACAGTCATCATACAACTGGCTAATCCTGTAGCTACAGTATCTGTAGGAGAGAACGCTTCTCCTTTGCCATTATTGTCTGTTGGAGCATCAGTGAAGAAAGAATTGTCTGATTTAAGATGTATGCTTTCGGTTCTTAATCCGCCTAAGTATGTTACTTTTGAGGTCATTGTTTTACTTCTACTATTGTTAAATCATCATATTGAACAATATAAACCGCTTCATTATAATAACCACCAAACATTTTTTTAGAATATCTGAATTTGTTCTCTACATATTCCGTTTCAACATCACTCGAAGATGCTTGGTACAAATCATCTTCTGAAGCCAAACGCAATAATAAATCTAAGGTTAAGTCGAAACCACGAACTGCATATTTATTCGGACTTACATTATACGTATTCATGTATTTTGTAACAAAACTATTTCTAGATTCTACAGCAATCGTCTTATTTACTGAAGGAAAGTGAAACTTCAAATTAGACAAATGATAGTTAGAAATCTCTTTACCGTCAAAAGCTTTATTTTTATTGGTCGTCATTAAAATAATCTTTTGATCATCCATATTTAAACCATTGATCATGCTAATTACATTAGACGCAAACCCTTCATTATCGGTTTCTAAAAATACGATATTAGTTCCCGTTTGAAACACATTCTCTAAATCGGCTTGATATATAAAATAAGCTTCTTTACCTTTTTTATCTTTTCTAGATAAAATTTGCTTAGCTGAAGGAAATTCTCTTTTCAGTTTATCACTGATGGCTTTGTGTTTTGAATCTGAAATAACAACCATATGTCTAGGAAAGGAATCTTTCTTTACATAATTGATAATTGCCTTTTCTAACAACTCATCTACTGGAATAGTTTGAAACACATTAGTGTACAAATTTTTCGGCATCGTTAAAGGTGACAAAACAGGAATATTATCTTGTTTTAGCTTTGAAGCTACTCGTTCTAAATTACTTGGCATTAATGGACCAATAACTGCATCATACTCAGAAAAATCGTTAGCCTCTAATAACTTAGAAACCTCAGCAATTTGATTTCTTGTATCTAACACTTTTAGGTTAGTAGAAATACCTAGTTGTTTAGCAGAATCTAAAGCCATCAACACACCTGAATGAAAATCTAGTGACACCGATAATAAGCCGTTGGTACGAATCATTTTTTTAGCCTCTTGAACAGAATCTACATCTACTCTATTTAAGCTGAATGGCAACATTAACGCTATACGTTTAGCATTTAAGTTTTTTAGATTTGTAGACAAGTTTGTACTAACAACATCTTTCAACACATGAGATGTTTCTATATTTCCAGGCACTTTTAAAACCATTCCAAGTTTCAGCCCACCTTCTTTCAGTTCTGGATTTAAAGCTTTCAATTCCTCTTGAGTCACACCTAACTTACGATTTAATGCCATGAAGCCTTCACTCTTTAAAACCGTATAATAATTGAATTCATCATCAACTGCTTTCTCTTCATTATTGCTAATATTTGGTACATTAAGCTCATCTCCAGGTTGAAGCACATCGTTTATTTCAGGATTTAAAGCCTCTAATTCTGGTACAGTAATTCCGAATTTATAAGCCACTCTCCACTTGCCTTCTTTAGGTAAAACTACATACTTTTTAATTGTATTGTTTAAGCTTACTTTGTTTACAATTGTTTTAAAACGTGGAATCTGTATCTTATCGCCTTTTCTTAAATTTTCAGAATAGAGTGATTTATTTGCTTTCTTGATGTCTTCAACTTCTATAGCATATTTTTGAGAAATACTAAAGAGTGTTTCTTTACGTCTTACCTTATGCGTTTTATAGCCAATAAGCTCTCTGGTTTCTGCTGAAATGTCTTCGTTTTTAACACGCGACGTTGGAATAATCAAAACCATATCTGGCTTTAATTCTATTTTTGCATCAGGATTAAGCGCAAAAAGATCAAAAGGTGTTACCAAATATTGCTTCGCTATTTGCTCAATAGTTTCGCCTTTTTTAACCTTGTGAGTTTTATAATCTTGAGCTACTGCAGAAAAACTACAAAGCAAAATTACAATGATGATAAAGAGTTTTTTCATTCAAAAATATATTTATGTACCGAATGTTTATTTATATGAAACAAATTCAGCGCATAAGTCACAAATTTATTCCCATTCAATAGTTGCTGGTGGTTTTGAGCTAATATCGTACACTACTCTATTAACGCCTTTCACCTTATTTATTATCTCGTTAGAGGTTTTTTGTAAAAATTCATACGGAAGATTTACCCAATCTGCCGTCATTCCGTCTGTACTTTCAACAGCTCTTAAGGCAACACATTTTTCATAAGTTCTCTCATCTCCCATTACTCCTACACTATTCACAGGTAGCAACATTGCGCCAGCTTGCCACACTTTATCGTACAAGTTCCAAGATCTCAAGTTATTAATAAAAATAGCATCTACCTCTTGTAATATACGTACTTTCTCTGGTGTTAGATCTCCAAGAATACGAATTGCTAGTCCAGGACCAGGAAAAGGATGACGACCTAACAGCTGTGCATCCATATTCATAGAAGCACCAACACGTCTTACCTCATCTTTAAATAAGGTTTTTAGTGGCTCTACTATTTTCAATTTCATAAAATCTGGTAATCCTCCAACATTATGATGACTTTTAATTGTTGCACTTGGTCCTCCAGTTGCCGAAACACTTTCAATCACATCTGGATAAATAGTACCTTGCGCTAACCATTTTACACCTTGTATACGATGCGCTTCATCATCAAAAACCTCAATGAACACGCGACCTATCGTTTTTCTTTTTTCTTCTGGATCGCTCTTACCTGCCAAAGCATCCAAAAAGCGTGCCGAAGCATCAACGCCTTTTACATTGAAACCCATGCCTTCGTATTGATGCAGTACATCTTCGAATTCATTTTTACGAAGCAATCCATTATTTACAAAAATGCAATATAGATTATCACCAATAGCTTTATGTAATAACATCGCTGCTACTGAAGAATCTACACCTCCAGACAAGCCTAGTACGACCTTATCATTTCCGATTTGTGTTTTAAGTGCTTCAACGGTTTCTTCTACAAAGGACTGTGGTGTCCAATCTTGCTCAACTTTAGCAATTTTAATTAAAAAATTACTTAATAATTGGTGACCATCTGTTGTATGATATACTTCTGGATGAAATTGAATAGCATAAGTATCTTCGCCTTCAATTTTATACGCTGCATTTTCTACATCGTTTGTACTTGCTAATAAAACGCCTCCAGTTGGAAGTTGTTTTATGGTATCACTATGACTCATCCAAACCTGACTGCCTTCGTGTATATTTTCGAAGAACACTTCATCTGGTTTTACAAAACCTAAGTTTGCTCGTCCATACTCACGCGTATTAGACTCTGCAACCTCACCTCCTGAAAAATGGGCTAAATATTGAGCACCATAACAAACGGCAAGCATTGGCTTTTTCCCTCGAATGTTTTCTAAATCTAGATGAAGCACATCTTCTCCTCTTACAGAGTTTGGACTACCAGATAAAATAACCGCTTTAAAGGTTTCTGAATCGTTAGGAATTTTGTTGAAAGGATGAATTTCGCAATAAATGTTTAATTCTCTTACACGACGTGCTATAAGCTGTGTGTATTGCGAACCGAAATCTAAAATAAGGACTTTGTTGTGTTGCATGTGCAAAAGTAATAATTGATTTTAGAATGGCGATTTAAGATTTATGATTTTTTGAACAACTTATGAAAAATTATTACAATTAAGCCATGGTCTCTAAAATCATCTGTATATCTTCTTCAGTAGTATCGGGATTGATAAAACAAAATCTAGAAACTGTTTCGTAGGTATCTCCATTTTTCCATTTAGTAGGTGTTACTAGTGCAAATCCTTTGTTGTGATTATCATAGGTCCAATTTGTATATGCTTCAGGTTCCCACCCTTTCCTTCTAAACAAGACACAAGATAAGCTAGGCTCCCTAACCAATTCAACATTAGGATTTTCCGTTATCATCTTACCAGCTATTTGAGCTAATTCAATACCACGCTCTACAGCTTTTTTATAACGATCTGTTCCGTGAGTTGCTAAAGAAAACCATAAAGGCAAACCTCGTACACGACGTGTTAATTGTATTTGATAATCCGTTGGATTGAATCCATGAGCACCTTCGTCTTTAAAAATATCTAGATACGAACCTTGTTGTGAATGTGCATTTTTAGCTAATTCTGGATGTCTATAAATAACTGCTCCACAATCATAAGGTGAAAACATCCATTTATGAGGATCAATAGTTATGCTATCAGCTCTTTCGATTCCATTGAATAAATGACGTACAGAATCGTCAACTAATGCTCCTCCTCCATAAGCCGCATCTACATGAAACCAAATTTTTTCAGCATCACAAACCTCAGCAATGCCTGTCAAATCATCAATAATTCCTGCATTCGTAGTTCCTCCAGTAGCTACGACAGCAAAAAGACGTTTACGTTGGTGAAATGTTAATCTATCAATTGTTTTTCGCAAGTTATCGCCTGTTAATCGTTCTTCAGAATCTACCATTAGAATATCAACATCAGCCACTTTCGCCATAGCTTTTATTGAAGAATGTGCTCCAATAGAGGTAATAATTAATCCTTTTTCTCTTTTATACGTTTCATCTTCTCTCCAATGTTCTCTTGCAGTTACAATGGCAGACAAATTAGCAGCAGTTCCACCACTAGTAAACACACCAAAGGCACCTTCTGGCAAACCTGTTAATGAAACAATCCATTTCATGGCCTCATTTTCACAAAAAATGCCTCCAGCTCCTTCCATCCAATAAGCACCATGAATACTAGATACAGATGTCACTAAATCAAACATAACAGCAGCTCTTGTTGGTGCAGCTGGAACAAAAGCCAAATTACGAGGATGATCAACAGGAACATTTGCTTTTGCCAAATGGTCTTTCCACAATTGAAATGCATTTTCTCCACCAATACCTTTTTCGGTAATGGTCTCTCCAACCAATGCTTTTAAGGCTTCTGCTTTTTGAGGTTTTCCTATTTTTTGTTTGGTATGTGAAATGCGATCGATAGCATATTTCATGACATCCATAGTCATTTCAACAAGCCCAAAGTCTATTTTATGCATGAGTTATAGTTCTAAGTTTACGATTTTAATTCTTTAGCCATCTCTTTCTGTAAATCTTCCGCTTTTTGAGCAGCAGCTTGATCGAAATCTTCATCATTTGAAGCGTAAATGATTCCTCTGGATGAATTAACTAGTAGACCTACATTTGAAGTCATTCCATATTTACAAACATCTTGTAGATTTCCGCCTTGTGCTCCAACGCCAGGAACTAACAAAAAAGCCTCAGGAATAATTTTTCTGATATCAGCTAGATACTCTGCTTTAGTTGCTCCGACAACATACATTAAGTTTTCAGAATTCTCCCAAGTTTTAGACGTTTCTAAGACTTGTTTATACAATTCATTTTGATTAACGTTTAATGTTTGAAAATCGAAAGCACCAGCATTAGACGTTAGCGCTAACAAAATAGTATGCTTGTTTTTAACTTCTAAAAACGGCTCTACAGAATCTTTTCCCATATATGGTGCCACAGTAACGCTATCGAATGCTAAATCTTCAAGAAATGCTTTGGCATACATACGACTTGTATTGCCAATATCACCACGTTTAGCATCTGCAATTGTAAAAATTTCAGGATACTTAACATTGAGATACATAATGGTTTTTTTTAAAGCTTTCCAGCCTTTTAATCCGTAAGCTTCATAAAACGCTGTGTTAGGTTTATAAGCCACACACAAATGATGGGTTGCATCAATAATAGCTTTATTAAAAGCAAAAATTGGATCTTCTTCCTGCAATAAATGCTTAGGAATTTTATTTAGGTCAACATCTAATCCTATACACAGAAAGGATTTTTTTTTCTTGATTTGTTCGGTGAGTTGTTGTGTTGTCATGCTATAAAAAAAGCCTCAAAATGAGGCTTAGTATTAAATATGTTCGTCGCTTGCTTTTAGTTTTTCAGTATTTTCTGCAAGTTGTAATTCGTCAATAATTTTTTGAATATCACCATTTACGATATTTGATAAATCGTATAAGGTTAAACCGATTCTATGATCTGTAACTCGACCTTGTGAATAATTATAGGTTCTAATTTTTGCACTTCGATCTCCAGAGCTCACCATGCTTCCACGTTTTTCAGCATCTTCAGCATTCTTTTTAGCCAATTCCATTTCGTATAAACGCGAACGCAATACTTTGAAGGCTTTCTCTTTATTTTTATGCTGCGATTTTTGATCTTGACATTGCGCCACTAACCCTGTTGGCTCATGCGTTAGACGCACAGCTGAATACGTTGTGTTTACCGACTGACCTCCTGGTCCTGAAGAACAGAAAAAATCAACTCGTACATCTTTAGGATTAATTTCTACATCAAACTCTTCGGCTTCAGGAAATACCATACACGTTGCAGCACTTGTATGCACTCGACCTTGCGTTTCAGTTTGAGGTACACGTTGTACACGATGCACACCAGCTTCAAACTTAAGTGTTCCGTAAACATCCTCACCAGTAACTTCAAACTGAATTTCTTTAAAGCCTCCATTAGTTCCTTCGCTATAATCTACGACATCAACTTTCCAGCCTTTACTTTCACAGTATTTAGAATACATTCTGAATAAATCACCTGCAAAAATACTTGCTTCATCACCACCAGTTCCAGCACGTAATTCAACTACAGCATTTTTAGAATCTTCAGGATCTTTCGGAATTAATAAGAATTTAATATCGTCTTCTAATTTTGGAATACCTGCTTTAGCTTCTTCATATTGCATTTTAGCCATGTCTACCATTTCGGCATCACTTCCATCAGCAATAATTTCTTCAGCTTCTTTAAGATTATCTGTTAATTCGATATACGCTTCACGTTTATCCATTAACAATCTTAAGTCTTTGTACTCCTTATTTAGTTGAACATAGCGCTTTTGATCTGTAATAATATCAGGTTGAATGATTAAATCACTCACCTCATCAAAGCGTTGTTTTATAATCTGTAATTTCTCTAACATCTATCTCTTAAAATTGTATTTCAAAAATACAATATTTTATGGATTTTAAGTGATTCATTAATTGTTAACAACTCAGAAAAATATTTTTTTAACTTTTAACGTTATGTGTAATATGCGAAAGCAATTTGCATCCATACTAAACTATTACAAATCAATGGCGTTTTGGTCGTTTCTGGTTACTTTAATCATCACGATTATTAATCCGGAATTGATTTTAGCTCTCAGCACAAAATTGTGTTTGATTTTCTTGTTATGGTTTATCTTAAACGATAGAAAAATGAGACAACGCCTCCGTTTTTACAGAATTCGAGGCGTTTCTAACTTAAAATTCTTTAGTGTAATTTTTCTTTTCGACAGTTGTGTAACGTGTACTTTTCTATTGCTGATTAAGGGATTTATTTAATATTCAAACACTCCATATTCGCTTTCAATGGTTAACTTTTTAGAATCAGAAGCTTCAACACGACCAATAATTTGAGCATTTACATTAAACGATTTTGAAATAGCAATGATATCTTCGGCAATTTCTGGAGACACATATAATTCCATACGATGTCCACAATTAAAGACTTGATACATTTCTTTCCAATCGGTTTTAGATTGTTCTTGAATTAACTTGAACAAAGGTGGAATTGGAAACATGTTATCTTTTACAATATGTAAATTATCAACAAAATGAAGAATTTTAGTTTGTGCTCCACCAGAACAGTGTACCATTCCGTGAAGACTATCACTAGTGTATTTTGAAAGAATTGCCTTTATAATTGGCGCATAAGTTCGCGTTGGCGACAACACCAATTTTCCGGCATCAATTGGTGAATCCTCAACAGCATCCGTTAATTTTGTTTGTCCGGAATACACTAAATCTTCAGGCACAGAGGCATCAAAACTTTCTGGATATTTTTCAGCTAAGTATTTATGAAATACATCATGGCGAGCAGACGTCAATCCGTTGCTTCCCATACCTCCATTATATTCAGTTTCATAAGTTGCTTGTCCGAAACTCTCTAAACCGACAATAACATCACCAGGCTTAATACTTGCATTATCAATAACACTGCTACGTTTCATACGAGCAGTAACAGTCGAATCGACAATAATAGTTCGCACTAAATCACCTACATCAGCAGTTTCTCCACCAGTAGAGTGAATGGTTACTCCAAATGATTTTAAATCTTTTATAAGTTCTTCAGTTCCATTAATAATAGCTGAAATAACCTCACCTGGAATGAGATTTTTATTACGACCAATAGTAGAAGACAACATAATATTATCTGTTGCACCAACACAAAGCAAATCGTCAATATTCATGATAAGCGCATCTTGAGCAATGCCTTTCCATACTGAAACATCTCCGGTTTCTTTCCAATACATATAAGCTAAAGACGATTTTGTCCCAGCACCATCAGCATGCATAATTAGACAATAGTCATCATCATTAGTTAAATAATCTGGAACAATTTTACAGAATGCTTTAGGAAACAATCCTTTATCAATGTTTTTAATGGCATTATGAACATCTTCTTTAGATGCCGAAACACCACGTTGTGCATAGCGTTTACTTATGTCTTGACTCATAACCTAAAATTAGATTACAAAAGTAACAATTGTTATCTATTTTTTAATGTAATATTCATCATTTAAAAGATTAGAATCAATTACGCTAGCTTGTGTTTTTACTTTTTTAGATTTCATTTTTGAACCTCCAAAATAGAAATTAACTCCTAAAGCTAATCGAAAATATGTATCGTCAGAATCTCCAGCTTCGAGCCCATCTAAAGTATCACTTAAAACATAGTTATAATCTGTATATAATTTTACACCAAATTGATTTGATATTATATATTCAACTCCTCCTCCTCCTTGAAACTTATTTGCAGTTTCTTTAAAATGGTTAGACGCATTTAGACCTGCACCTGCAAAAATAAAAGGAGAAAATTTAGAATGAGGTAAAGCTGTTAATTCAAGATTCATATCAAATGACATAAAACCTTCGTTATAGATATCTATATATGCTAAATTAAACTTATGATATCCAATATCGATTCCGAAATGAGGTGTGATATGTCTTTTGTAACCAAAATGACTATAAATCTCAAACATAGGATCTACAAAATCACCATTGATAACTGAAGTTCCAATAGCAACGTCAAATGTATTAGTACCTCTAAGGTCGTAAAATTCGGTTCTGAAAGTGTCTTTAATTTTAGTATCGATATTCTCTTTTGAAATTTCTTCCTGAGTTAACACTAATAAAGGCATAAGTAATAGACATAGCATTGCTATTGTCTTAATATAAAATGGTTTTGCTATCATCAATTTTAATATTAATTAAACATGTTAATCAATAACAAAAGAGAATTCAAGTTCACAATTTAGGGGAAAACTGGGTTGTAATATAAAAAATTAATTATCAATAGGTTATCTTTTTTTCAATTTCACCTATGATTATAAAAAAAGACAAACGAAATATTTAAAATTCGTTTGTCTTTCTAGTCGATAGAAACTAACCTATCAGACTGTTTCTTTTGTAACTGATAAAGTGTTTACGATTCTGCTTGTAAACGTAATTCTGTCTTAACGACATCGTCATGTGTAAGATCCTCATTGACATCTTGTGAATCATCTTGAGAGAACAGCAGTGTAGCAAACATTAGAGCAGCCACGCTGAGTAGTAACTTTTTCATTTTTACAAAAATTGATTAATAGCACTACAAACTTAATGAAATATGTCGCTAGGTATGAGGTGTTCACCTCTTTTTCGATTAGTTGTAAAAATAAGGCGTTGAAATACCTCTTTTTTCTTACAAACAGGTTAGAAACATGCAAAAAACCTAAATGTAATGCCATAAAAAAACCTGTAAAAAAATATACTATTATCGTTTTATAGGCTAGATTTAGTAATCTACTTTATAACAAAATCAATTCATTTCTATGCGATTTGAATTAATAGTACTTGCTTGGTTTTTCTTAATTTTTTTTCGTGTGGATGATTTTGTATTACCTATATACAAGTGCAATCCCAAAAGTGCATTAAAATACAAATGATCTGCTTCTTGTAAAAGTTGAGATCCTTTTTGTTCGTCATAGATATAATTAGTTTCAAGTGCTCCTGTAATTGCTATTTTATTAGTTAGCAAATAATCTAATCCGAATCCTCCTTGAATTTTATAGTTTTGATCTTCAAAATCATTTGAAGTTAAAATTCCAGCTCCAAGATAAATATATGGTGTTAATTTACTATTTGGAATCACATACCATTCTAAATTTAAATCTCCCGAAAGAAAACCATGTGTTTCAAAATCATAATTTTTAATATCAAATTTCTTAAGATTCCCATTAATATTAAAACTAGGAGAAATAAATCGTTTTAATTGAATCTGGATGAAGTTCTCATAGTCTGGAGAATTTATATTTCTATTTAAAAGTGTACTTCCAGCTCCAACCATAATAACGGTTTTAGCTCTCAAGTTAGACGTTAAAAGTGAATCTGCAATTGGCGCCTCTCCAATAGTTGTTAATTCTTGCGCTATGCTTTGTATTGAAAGTAATACTATTGCCATCAATATCAAGCGCTTCTTTGTAGTAGATTTAATCATAATCACATTTTAGTTTATATGCAGAATCATACAATTAATATTATTTTTAAAATGGATTAACCAAAAGAAAGCAACTGTGTTGTTGTAATTAAGAATACTCTAACTGAAATACAATAATAAATTTCAATTATAGGGACGAATATCACAATACAATTGCATATCAAATAACTATAATTCCTAACTAGTACTCGTTATAAACTCGATTACTAGTTAAGAAAAATAGTTAAAATGTGATTTTACCTGAAAATCATGTGATTATTTTGTAAAAAGGAGTTCTCTGTACTTTGTTAATGGCCAAAGTTCGTCATCAACTAACAGCTCAAGTTTATCACAATGATATCTAATATCTTCAAAAAGAGGTCGTACAACATTACAATAAGCACTAGCTTTCATTTCAAGGTCATCAATAGCATTTGCTTTTTTACGTTCGTCTGTCATTTTTGTGACATTAGAATTGATACCTTCTATATGACTAGAAATTTGCTCAATAAGATTAAGCTGTTCTTTCGCTAGTTTTTTAAATGACGCTCCATAAATTTCTTTGAGACCTTTAACATTATCAATTAAAATATTTTGATAACGCACAGCAGTTGGAACTACATGGTTTCTTGCAATATCTCCTAAAATGCGTCCTTCAATTTGAATTCTCAATACGTATTCTTCAACTTCTATCTCATAACGTGCTTCAGATTCAATTTTATTCATAACATTCATCTCTTCATAAAGACGAATTGCTTTCTTCGATATTTTTGCTTTTAATGCTTCAGGAGTTGATTTATTATTACTTAAACCTCTTTTCTTTGCTTCTTTTTCCCAAGCTTCTCCATATCCATTTCCTTCAAAAAGAATATGCTTAGATGTTTTAATATATTCTCTCAATACATTAAATACTGCATCATCTTTTTTCATTTCTTTTTTAGAAACTAAAGCATCAACTTCAATTTTAAAATCGACTAATTGTTTTGCTACAATGGTATTTAAAACAGTCATTGGATTTGCACAATTTGCAGTTGAACCTACAGCTCTAAATTCAAATTTATTCCCTGTAAACGCAAAAGGTGATGTACGATTTCTATCCGTATTATCTAATAACACATCTGGTATTTTACCAACAACATTTAATTTTAAATCTGTTTTTTCTTGAGGTGACAGTTTGCCATTTGTCACATTTTCTAACTCATTTAAAGTACGTGTTAATTGTTCACCAATAAATACTGAAATAATTGCTGGAGGCGCTTCATTTGCTCCTAAACGATGATCGTTACTTGCTGAAGCTATTGCTGCTCTTAATAATTCTTCATTATCATAAACAGCTTTAATCGTATTTATAAAAAACGTTAAAAACTGAAGGTTACTCATTGGCGTTTTTCCTGGACTCAACAGATTAACTCCAGTATCTGTGCTCAAACTCCAATTATTATGTTTCCCTGAACCATTTACGCCTGCGAATGGTTTTTCGTGAAACAACACTTTAAAACTATGACGTTCCGCTATTTTATCCATCACATCCATTAATAATGAATTATGATCTACAGCTAAATTAGCTTCTTCATAAATTGGAGCCAATTCAAATTGATTTGGAGCAACTTCATTATGCCTTGTCTTAACAGGAATTCCTAGTAACATGCATTCGGTTTCTAAATCACGCATATAAGCCATTGCTCTGTTAGGAATGGTTCCAAAATAATGATCATCTAATTGCTGACCTTTGGCAGGAGAATGCCCTAAAAGCGTTCTTCCTGTTAACATAATATCAGGTCTTGACATTGCCAAACCACTATCTATTAAAAAATATTCTTGCTCCCAACCTAATGAAGCATTAACCTTTTTTACATTTTTATCAAAATATTTACAAACAGCAACTGCTGCAGAATCGACAGCTTGAAGTGCTCGTAATAATGGTGTTTTATAATCTAAAGCTTCTCCAGTATAAGAGACAAATACTGTTGGAATGCATAAAGTAGTTCCAAAAATAAACGCTGGTGATGTTGGATCCCAAGCCGTATAACCACGAGCTTCAAATGTATTTCTTATTCCTCCATTTGGAAAACTGGAAGCATCAGGTTCTTGCTGAACTAGTTGTCCACCACCAAATTTCTCGATAGCTAAACCATTTCCGATAGTTTCAAAAAACGCATCATGCTTTTCTGCTGTTGCACCAGTTAAAGGCTGAAACCAATGTGTATAATGTGTAGCTCCTTTTGAAATTGCCCATTCTTTCATACCTGTTGAAATATGATCAGCAACAATTCTATCAATTTTAGAACCTTTACTAACAGCATTCATGACACTTTCAAAAGCCTCCTTTGTTAAATATTGACGCATTGTAGATTCATTAAACACGTTAGCTCCAAAAATTTCAGAGCGTCTCACATTTTCTTCTATATGAATTGGCTTATGGTTAAACACTTCTTTTAGTGCATGAAATCTGAGTGTAGACATAATAATTAAGGATTTTATATTTTAACAGGACAAATTTAATATTTTTTTGACATAATCTTAAATTTACCCCTAAAAAAATAGGGTATAATCAATTGTTAATAACATTTCATCTAAAACAACCCTATTTTTTTGGGCTAAAAGATAAAAAATTACAATATTTGTGCTTTAAATTTTAAATAAAACACAACATGAGCAAATCTAAGTTAGAATATATTTGGTTAGATGGTTACAAACCAACTCAGAATATGAGAAGTAAAACTAAAGTTGAAGAAAACTTTAGCGGAAAATTAGAAGACTGCCCAATTTGGTCTTTTGATGGGAGTTCTACAAAACAAGCATCTGGAGGAGCTTCTGATTGCCTATTAAAACCTGTAGCTATTTATCCAGATCCTGCAAGAGAGAATGGTTTTTTAGTGATGACTGAGGTTTTAAATGCAGATGGAACACCACATATAACTAATGGTAGAGCAACAATTGAAGATGATGATAATGATTTCTGGTTTGGATTTGAACAAGAATATTTTATTATGGACAAGCATACACAATTACCTTTAGGATTCCCTATTGGAGGCTATCCTGGTCCACAAGGAATGTATTACTGCTCTGTTGGTGGAAGACACACACATGGAAGAATTTTTGTTGAAGAGCACGCTGACTTATGTATTGCTGCTGGATTAAACTTTGAAGGCATCAACCAAGAGGTCGCTTCTGGACAATGGGAATATCAATTATTTGCAAAAGGCGCAAAAAAAGCAGGTGATGAAATTTGGATCTCACGTTATTTATTAGATCGTTTAACTGAGCAATATGGCTACTACATTGAATACCACCCAAAACCTGTAAAAGGAGATTGGAATGGTTCTGGTATGCATGCCAATTTCTCAAACACGACCTTAAGAACTTGTGGTTCTCAAGAAATATATGAAAAAATATGTGAAGCTTTCAGACCTGTTGTAGATGAGCACATGGCTGTTTACGGAGAGTTTAACGATGAACGTTTAACCGGTTTACATGAAACTGCTCATGTGTCTGATTTTTCATATGGAATTTCAGATAGAGGTGCTTCTATTCGCATCCCAATTATTACAGTTGAAAAAGGATGGAAAGGTTGGTTAGAAGATCGTCGTCCAGCCTCTAATGGTGATCCTTATAAAATTGCAGGTCGAATTATCAAGACTGTCAAATCAGCCAATATTAGTTAGATTATATATATTGTTTTGTTCAAAAACGTCTTCTTACAATTTAAAGAAGGCGTTTTTTTTAGTTTAAGATTTAAAGGCTAAAAAAATAAACACACCATAGGCAGTCACCAACAACAAACCTTTATATCTAGAGATATTCATTTTCTTAGGAATAATAATTAACGGAATTAATACTGCCGCAAAAGCTAACATCCAATAAATATCACGAGATAAAATAACAGTATCTGTTACTTCAATAGTTTTAATTATTGATGTTAAACCTAATACAGATCCAATATTAAAAATATTTGATCCAATTAAATTCCCAAGCGATAAGGCTTTCTCTTTTTTTACAGCTGCAATAACTGAGGCTGCCAATTCTGGAACACTCGTACCAATAGCAATAACTGTTGCTGCTATAACGGCATCACTCACTCCTAAAGCTGTTGCTAACTCTTTTGCACCATCAACCAACCAAACCGACCCAAAGTACAAGGCAACTGCTCCTATAAGGAGCCAAATAAAAATTTTAAAATTTGAAACAATAGCAAGACTTTCATCAACTTCTTCTAAAACTTTTTCTTTTTTGGCAACTTTAATTAACACAATTAAAAATATAACTAAAGCTCCAAATAAAACACCTCCTTCAATTAGTGTGAGTTTATTATCGTTAGTTAAAAAATAAAATAATGCCATAGAAAACAGCATCATTACTGGCCAATTGAGCTTATAAAAACTTTTATCAACTGCTATAGAGCTTATCAAAGCCGTAATTCCTAAAACAAGCCCTATGTTAGCAATATTTGAACCGATTACATTATTTAAAGCAATAGCTGGAGAACCAGTAAGAGCCGCATTTAAGCTTACCAAAAGCTCTGGAGCTGAAGTTGCAAAACTCACAACTGTCATCCCAATAACCATTTTAGAAATGTTTAATTTAAAAGACAAAGCTACAGATGCACGAACTAAAAACTCTCCTCCAACAACCAAAAGTATCAACCCTAAAATGATCCAAAGCAAACTCATATAATTAAATTTTTTGCGAAGATACTACTTCATCTGATTAATAATAAATAAGTTTTGAAAACTTAAAATTTAGTTAAATAACTAAATTAATAGTTGTATAACTATAAAAATAGTTATACGTTTGTATTGTTATAATATAAATAACTATTATGAAAAAACTCACTAATAAAGAAGAAGAAATCATGCATATTTTATGGAAGCTCGAAAAGGCTTTTGTAAAAGATGTGTTAGCAGAAATTAATGAAGACAAACCTCATTATAATACGCTATCTACTATTATAAGAAATTTAGAAGAAAAAGGATTTGTGAGCTATAATGCCTACGGAAAAACACATCAATATTTCCCTATCGTTACCAAAGAAGCCTACAAAGAGCGCTTTATGAATACTGCAATTGAAAACTACTTTAACAATTCCTACAAAAATGTTGTTTCCTTTTTCGCCAAAGAAGAAAAAATTAGCATTGATGAGTTAAAAGAAATTATAGCTATAATTGAAAAAAAGAAATGATTATGGACTACCTCTTAAAAGCATCTGCAGTTCTCTTTATTTTTTACGCCTGTTACCAATTGTTTTTACAAAAAGAAACATTTTTTCAAGCAAACAGATGGTTTCTACTCTCTGGTTTAATCATTTCATCTCTAATCCCGTTAATTGTCATTCCTGTTTATATTGAATATACAGTAACGAATACTTCAAACTTTATTATTAATACTAAAGAAGCTACTCCTCAAATTATTATCGAAGAACCATTTGATTACACACAACTATTAATCTGGTTTTACTTTACAGGTATTATATTTTTCTTCGGAAAATTATCTTCAGAATTTTTATCTCTTAGAAACGTTTTAAACTCAAGCAAAATTAGGTCATCTGGTCAAATCAAACTATTAGAAACCAAGCGAAATATTGCACCATTTTCATTTTTTAATCGCATAGTCTATAATCCCAAACAATTTGAAGATGAAGAACTCACTCATATTATAAACCACGAAAAAGCGCATTGTAAAGAGTTCCATTCTATAGATACCATCATTGCACAAATCTCTTGTATTCTATTTTGGTTCAATCCAATTATTTGGTTATACAAAAAAGCATTACAACAAAACTTAGAATTTATTGCAGATCTAAAAGCACAGCAAGTTTCATTTTGTAAAAAAAGCTATCAAACTGTATTATTGAAAGCCAGCGTAAAAAATCATCAATTAGCAATCACAAATACTTTTTACACATCATTAATCAAAAAACGAATCGTTATGTTACACAAATCAAAATCGAGTAAAATCAATCATCTTAAAATGATCTTTGTAATTCCATTACTTGGACTCTTCATTATGAGCTTTAATACAAAGGAAGTTTATATTGAAAAGCCCTCTGAAGAAAAATCTATAGTAGATTTAATGCAACCCGAAAACATTGAGCAACTATTCAACAAAGATCTTACTAATACTGACTTAGCTGAAATCAAGAAGGATTTATCAAGCAAAGGAGTAACTTTTAAATATTCGGGAATTAAACGCAATAAAAAAGGAGAAATAACTGCAATTGAAACTGAATTTGAGTACAATGGAAATTCCGGAATCTACACTTCCAAATCAGACAAAATTATTGAACCCTTTATCTTTAAAACTTCCAAAGACCTATTTATCGTTGGTACTTTTACTGATGATACTAAAACAATTTTAACAAATAACGGAAATACTAAACTACAATCTACAACCAACAATTCATTTAATGTTAAACAAAAAGACACACTATATATTCAAACACAAAGTAACGGTTTGATGCAAAAAAGAGATACAATTTTTATAAATAGAAATTCCAATAATCAAACATGGTCAAGTAAAGATGGCATTAAAACAATCATTAATGCTTCAGAAAATAGAAACACCAATTTATATGCTAATCAAGCTGAAGAACCTTTATTTGTTGTTAATGGTGAAATTGTAAAACAATCAGTATTTGAAAATATAAATTCTGACGACATTATCTCTATGACTGTTTTAAAAGAAAAAGCTGCCACTAAAGCTTATGGAAAGAAGGACAAAAATGGAGTTATAATTATCAAAGAAAAATACAAGAAACCAAATAGCACAACTAGATTATATAAAGATGACAACGACTACTTATACATACTAGATGGCAAAGAAATTTCTGAATCAGATTTAGAAAAAGTGTATTCAAAAGAAACCGTATTGAGCTTAGAAGTTCTAGAAGAAAAAGAAGCCATAGAAAAGTATGGAGAAAAAGGTATAAATGGCGTTGTAGAAGTTATTTCTAAAACAAACAATAATACAATTAATAGCAAAACGTTTGTTTTTACTTCAAACAAAAATACTCATGAAACAGACCGTTCGAGAAATATTGAAACCTATGTTACTACTATTATTTATGAAGATGATGATAAAACTGTATCAGCTGAATTTATACTTACCAAAAATTCATCAGATGCTTTTTTAGAAAAACAAAAAAGAGAGTTAAAAACTCATGGTATTGAGGCAAAGTTTTCAAAAGTAAGACGAAACAACGCTGGAGAAATCACAAGCATTAAAATTTCTTTAGATGACAATAACGGAAGAAAATCGAGCGCATCTTGGAAAGAAAAAGATCAAACCATTCCAGATATTGTTATGGGGAAATCTAAAGATGACAAACTTTTTGTACGCGCAATAGGTAACTAAACGTCAATATTAAAACAAAAAGCAAACCCTTCAGAATATTAAAATCTGAAGGGTTTACCTTTTTTTAAACGATCTAGTAGTAAATTCATTAATTAATCACAATCTTCTTGACGGTTTGCCTATCTTCTGAAGAAATAGTTAAAAGATAAATTCCGCTTGGAAGGTTTAAATTTAACTTAGTTTCATTATCATATTTAAAAGATTTAAGCAATTTTCCTTCAATAGAAAACACTTGTAAATCTGCCTGAGTATTAAGTCCTTTAATTGTAATTACGTTTGTTGTTGGATTTGGATATACACTAATTTGATTTTGACCAAACGCTGCTATACTTAATTCTTGATCCCAAAGTTCACCTACATTAGTTCCCCAAATATATTCCACCAAATCTGGCTGATCTATAAACGGATTTCTATTAAGCTGCCATGTATAAACCACATTATTTCTATTCATTTCATAATCATCCGGTGGATCATTTCTATGCCAGTCTAATAAAATTTCGAGATTTCCCAATTCTCCTGGATAGTCTTCTAAATCTGGTATCACAGGATATCCATTTAGTATTGATAAATCATTATATCTAATTGCCATATACAAAACGCTTCTCGCTACATCACCATAAAAACTTCCGGCAGTTCCAGCTGGACCTTCATAACCTCCAAAAGCTGGATCTCCATAGTTTTTATTGTTACGTGTACTATTTTCTACTGCATCAGCAGGGCGAAGTGCATGAGCATCTGAATTAGCATGATGTCTTATATCTGGTCCTGTAGTCCAAAAAATATCTCTTCCATCTGCTATTTCATCTCCTTCTTCATCTCCAAAGTTCCCTCTAGTTCTCGGATAGGTATGTTCTCTATTCCATTTTTCAAAATTATCTGAACTTGTTTGCACATCTAATTTTGAGCGACCAATTTCTTTGTACACCAACCACACTTGATTACTGTGTAAAGGGTTTTGATCTGCTTCCACCAAAATATCTAGAACATCTGCATAGGTTTGCGCTCTTACTATAGTTGGATCTGCAATAATATCTTGTAAAGCTTGGCGTAAATCATCGTCTGCTAAGCCATCAAGAGAATTATAATAACCATTAGGCTGTGTACTTGTTACATTTCCGAAGGTAGGATTTAAAGGTGTTCCAAAATTTGCCATTGTAAAATCGTTATCTACAATACGAATCATTAGATTATTGTTAAGAGCTAAATATTCTGCTGGTAAACTTTCAAAACGGATTTTTGCAACCTCATCACCTTCATCATCTTCATCATCAATCAAAGCAATAGTTGTTGATGCAGTAGTTTGATTTAAAGGAATCGTAATGGACGTATTTCCTGTGAAATCTGATGCATTAAATCCCAAATTATCGAATATTATATTGAAGTTGAGTTCTTGTGCAACTGGAAGTTCGGAAGTAAACGTGATATCAAATGTATCAGATTCATTATACTGTTCTTGATCAATAGCCATTGTAATACCATTAAGAACGATACCACTTCCATCATTTAATGCTCTAGGTGTTGGTGTTGTTGACGTGTAAGTCACATTGCCTTCCGTGTCTTCAAAACGTTGAATTGAATTAGAATTGTTTCCCGGACCTTCATCAATTTGTTCTATATCTGCAAATCTAGGATCTGCACTAAAAATATCAATAAAATCCTGGTCGAGAGGATCTGCTGTTTCATAAATTAAAACATCTACAAGGTTATCAATAGTTGCAATCGTTTCTTCTGGAAAATCAAAATAACTTCCTTCATATATAGCAACTGCATCTGCTCCATTTTGAATGATATTCTCGGAAATTATATATTGTGGTGCAGGACTTACGGAATTACTTCCTATAAGAAATAAACCATTTATATCTGTAGTATAACCATCAAGATCTACCGAGAAGTAACTTGAGTTATTTCCAGATGATGAACCATTAAAAAACACAACAACATAACCATCTAATGGAAAATTTGGTGTTTCAGATAATAATTCTAAAAATTCATGTCTATCAGTATTATCACCTTCAAAAGATGTATCGCAATCTAATTCATTAATAACTACTTGAGAGAATAATGGATTTACCATTAAAGCTAAAAAAATAAAAGGTAATAACTGTTTCATTTATAATTGATTTTACGCAAATGTAATCATCAATTTAAGTATAATTGATTTATAGGTTTATTAAATCTTTAATTTTAACATTAAGACAGCTAATTTTTATAATTCTAATAGCACACAATTCTCATCAGTTTTAATTTTCAAAAAGATGAAATTGTAAAATATCGCTATTTTCACAACAAAACTTCCCTTGGTTTAAAAAAAGCAACCAAAAAACACCCTTGAATTATTACAATTTAAAACAATTATATAATTAATTATTACAAATTAAAACTTTATCAAAGGAAGTCACATAAAAATTAAAATTTATATCATCTTTTTAATTATAATATCATATTCAATTTCATGAATTTTGACAAAAACGTTTGGTTAACAGATTCCTAAGGTTATATATTGAAAACTCAATCAAAAAAAATAAATAATTAACCTTTTAAAACTTAAACATTATGATGGCACTCGCAAAACTTATAATTGATATCATCTTTTCTATTTAATAGAATTGAAGAAGAATTTCAATCAAAAAAATAATCAACCTTTAAAACCCAAAAATTATGATGACACTTGCTAAACTGACAATCGATTTGATTCTTTCTTTCTAATAGATAGAATAAAAACAAAAATCAATCAATCAAAGATGTAAAACTTAGTCTAGAATAAGTTTTACATTCTCTTTTAAAGACCAATTTGGTAGCCACTTTCAAAAGCTGTATTTTTAAATATCCATTTACAAACTCTAAATGAAAAAAGCGTTATTTAAAATACTAGCCAAAATTAACACAACTGTTTTACCTTGTTATACAAAACGCAACTTAGACCTCAGTAAAGCAAGTAAAATTCAATTAGCAATTATTGGCTGGCGTGTTTATGTGACTAAACGTGCTTTAGATTAGATATTGCTTATTCTTGCCTTTAGATGATGTAATTTCTTTTTTACTAAAATAGAAAAAGCTCCTTTTTATTCATTCATTAAAAAAAAAAAACACAAAACCCTAATAATCAGAAAAATAAACAAATTGAATCTATAAAATAAATAGTCTTAAAATTTGACAAATTGGTATTCAAAAGGTTGGTCACACATAAAATAAAAAATCCTAAAAAATTGATAAACAATTAATTAGGATTTAAGCAGTGACCTCGACTGGATTCAAACCAGTAACCTCTTGAGCCGTAATCAAGTGCGCTATTCAGTTGCGCCACGAGGCCTTTTTTGTGGATGCAAATATACTACATTTATTAAATTACTACCAAACTATTTATTTCAAAATTTAAACTAAATAATATTATAGGTAACTATTTATCCTAAAAACCACAAAACATATCAAAAGCTCTGTATATATTTGCACAAATCATAGCATTAATGGAGCAAATATTACAACCTTGGCCTTGGTACGTTTCAGGTCCACTTATAGCATTAATTATGTTTTTCTTAATTTATTTCGGAAAAACATTTGGCATGTCCTCAAATTTGAGAACTCTTTGCACTATTGGAGGAGCAGGAAAAAAAGTTGAGTTTTTTGATTTCGACTGGAAAGCACAACGATGGAATCTTGTCGTCGTCATTGGCGCTATCATTGGTGGTTTTATTGCTCATCAATTTCTTTCTGTTCAAACTAACATCGATTTAAATCCGAAAACTGTTGAAGATCTTTCTCAATTAGGTTTTCAAAATGCTGGTCAGTCTTTATTACCTACTGAACTTTATAGTTGGGAAGCTGTTTTTAGTTTAAAAGGTATTTTAATTCTTGTTATTGGTGGCTTTTTAGTTGGTTTCGGCACGCGATATGCAGGTGGTTGTACTTCTGGGCATGCCATTACTGGCTTAAGCAGTTTACAACGCCCTTCATTAATAGCTGTTATTGGTTTTTTTATTGGCGGACTTATTATGATTCATTTACTATTCCCTTTAATTTTTGGTTAATATGAAGTTTTTAAAATATTTATTCGTTGGTATTATTTTCGGAATTGTACTAGTGAAATCTGAAGCTGTATCTTGGTATCGCATTTATGAAATGTTCAAATTTGAATCGTTTTACATGTATGGCATCATTGGAACAGCAATTGGAACTGGAGTTATTTTATTGCTTTTAGCAAAGCAATTCAAATTAAATAATTTAGAAGGACATCAATTGAATGTTCCTAAAAAAGACAAAGGAATCTTTCGTTATATTCTTGGAGGCATACTTTTTGGATTAGGTTGGGCTTTATCTGGCGCTTGTCCAGGACCAATGTACATTTTAGTAGGCACAGGAGCATTTTCGGTACTTATCGTTATAGCTGCTGCTCTTTTTGGCACTTATGTTTATGGAATTATTAAAGACAAACTTCCACATTAGCAAAACCTGACATAAGTCAGATAATGAAACGAAATACTTAGTATCTTTGCAAGATGTTTAAAACTTGGCATTTCGAGTTAAAATGTCAAAAAAACTAAATTGAAATTATTATGAAAATCGAACAAATTTATACAGGCTGTTTAGCACAAGGTGCTTATTATATTGAATCTGAAGGCGAAGTTGCTATTATTGATCCTTTAAGAGAAACTCAGGCTTATGTTGATAAAGCAATCGCTAATAACGCAACCATTAAATATATATTTGAAACTCATTTTCATGCCGATTTTGTCTCTGGCCATGTAGATTTAGCTAAAAAAACTGGAGCAACTATTATTTATGGTCCTGGGGCTGAAACCACTTATGAAATTCATTCTGCAAAAGACAATGAAGAATTTAAGTTAGGTAACATTACTATTAAAGCACTACATACGCCTGGTCATACCTTAGAATCAACAACATATTTACTCATTGATGAAAACGGGAAAAATCACGCTATTTTCTCTGGTGACACTTTATTTTTAGGTGATGTTGGCCGTCCAGATTTAGCCATAAAATCAGATTTAACAAAAGAAGATTTAGCAGGTATGTTATTCGATTCTCTTCGCAATAAAATTATGCCACTTGCAGATGACGTTATTGTTTATCCAGCACATGGCGCAGGTTCTGCATGTGGAAAAAACCTAAGCAAAGAAACTGTTGGAACTATTGGAGATCAAAAGAAAACCAACTATGCCTTAAGAGCAGATATGACTAAAGCTGAATTTGTTGAAGAAGTCCTAGATGGTATTGCTCCTCCTCCACAGTATTTTGCAAAAAATGCAATGATGAATAAAACAGGATATGACAGTTTCGAAACCGTTTTAAAATCTGGAGACACACCTTTAAGTCCTGAAGATTTTGAAGCTATGGCTAATCATGAAGAAGCCTTAGTTCTTGATGTTAGACCAGAAAGCGAATATATTAAAGCGCACATACCAAACTCTATATTTATTGGATTAAACGGACAATTTGCGCCTTGGGTAGGTGCATTAATCACTGATTTAAAACAACCTATTTTATTAGTTGTTCCTGAAGGCAAAAGCAAAGAAGCTGTGACTAGATTGTCTCGCGTTGGTTATGATAACACACTTGGTTATTTAGAAGGTGGAATAGAAGCATGGACAGCTTCAGGAAAAGACATAGACACTTTAGAATCAATAACTGCAGAAACATTTGCAAAGCAGGCAAAAGCTGGACCTATTAATATTCTAGATGTTCGGAAAGATGGCGAATACATAAGTTCACATCTAGAAAACGCACAACATTTTTCATTAGATTTTATCAATTCTAAAATGAATGAACTTTCAAAAGACAAAACCTATTACATTCATTGTGCTGGTGGTTACAGAAGTGTCATTGCTGCTTCAATATTAAAAGCTAGAGGATTTCACAACTTAATTGATGTTGCTGGAGGTTTTGGTGCTATTAAAAATACAGATTTAACAACAACGGATTTCGTTTGTCCGACAACTTTATAAATTATGGAAAGTACTTTAAATATTCAAAATTTGAAATGTGGTGGTTGTGCAAATACAATTACAACACGTTTAGAAGCATTGGAAGGAATTTCTAATGTTATTGTAAATAATGATACACATTCAGTTGCTTTTAATTATACGGAAGCTAAAGAATTAGAATCGGTAAAATCTCTATTGTCGACACTTGGATATCCAGTGGAAGGTGAATCTAATCCAGTTACAAAAAAGGCTAAATCCTTTGTTAGTTGTGCTATTGGACGAATTAACAACTAAATTATTTCGGCACTTAAACCTGCTTCTAAAAGCATAGAACAACGCGGCTCTAATTCTTTATACTCGCCTGTTTTAACCGTACACTGACCTTTATAGTGAACTATAATTGAACATTGTTCTGCTTGTTCTGGTGTATGATCACATGCATAGATTAAAGTATCTATGACATGATCAAATGTATTGACATCATCATTATACACAACAATCTCGTTTAGAGGTTGCTCTAAAGTGTCTACTAGGACTTCTTCTTTTACTTTTTCTTTGGTACTCATTATTTGGTGCATCGCAATTTATTTAATGAGGTTGGTCGTTATTATTAATATAAATTTAAAGATTATTTTTGAAACTTTAAAGCTACCCAGTTATTTCTTTCTAGAGTTTCAACGTGTTTTAAACCTTGTTTATTACACTCAGCCTCAATAATTGGGATATCATCATTGTAAAAACCGCTTAAAAACAGAATTCCATTTTCATTTAATGTAGCTGCATAAGTTGCCATATCATTAAGCAGAATATTTCTATTAATGTTTGCAATCACAACATCATAATGTCTTCCTGGCAATAGACTCGCATCGCCTTCTAAAACTGTAATATGTTTGGCATTGTTACGCTCTACATTTTCTAAACTATTCAAGTAACACCAATTATCATAATCGATAGCGTCAATAGGTTTGGCGCCTTTCATTTCAGCTAGAATGGCCAAAACTCCTGTTCCGCAACCCATATCTAAAACCGATTTGTCAGTAAATTCAGTCTTTAGAATATGCTGAATCATCATGTGTGTGGTTTCGTGATGACCAGTACCAAAACTCATTTTTGGTTCTATTATAATATCATAAGCTGTATTTGGTTTTTCATGAAATGGTGCTCTAACCGAACATTGATCGTTCACAATAATAGGATTGAAATTCTTTTCCCACTCTTCATTCCAGTTGGTTTGCTCAATCTCTTCGGAAGTAAATGTTATTTTAAATTCTTCAGAGTTTAAAATCTGAATATCATTAAGAATAGCCTCATGCCATTCTTCTTTTTGAATGTAAGCAATGACACCTTCTTCAGTTTCTACAAAACTCTCAAAACCAGCATAACCTAATTCTGCTATTAATATTTCTACAGCTGGCTGAAGTGGTTTCACTTTAAAATAGTATCCTAAGTATATGGTATTCGACATGATTTAAATTGAACGATTGCGTTAGTGATTGAACGGTTTGTTTAAGCTCCTTTTTGTCTTTTCGCAAAAAGAGCGAGTAGTGAAAGCACGACCAACCGAAGCCTAAAGCTTGGGTTGGTAACGCCCTAATTATTTACTTTCTAAAATGCATTAACAATAGCATAAAAATCTTCGGCTTTTAAAGCTGCGCCTCCAATTAATCCACCATCGACATCTGGCTTAGAGAAAATCTCTTTAGCATTTCCTGGTTTTACACTTCCTCCGTAAAGAATTGTCATATCATCAGCAACGTTTTCACCATATTTACTTTCTAGCGTTTTTCTAATAAATGCATGCATATCTTGTGCTTGCTCTGGACTTGCCGTTTCTCCTGTACCAATTGCCCAAACAGGTTCGTAAGCCAAAACAATATCTTTAAAAGCTGAAGCCTCTAAATGAAACAATGCGTTCTTGATCTGACTTTCGACAACAGCTTCTTCGTTTCCTGCTTTACGATCTGAAAGTTCTTCTCCAAAACAGAAAACAACACGCATCTCATGTGCTAAAGCAGTATCTACTTTTTTTGCAAGCGATTCATCTGTTTCGTTGAAATAGGCACGACGCTCACTATGACCTAAAATTACAGTTTGTATCCCAACACTCTTTAACATTGCTGCACTCACTTCACCAGTGTAAGCACCATTCTCTGCAAAGTGCATATTTTGAGCGACTACTTCAATATCATCATGTCTTGTCGCTTCAAAAGCATGCCACAAATTTGTAAATGTAGGTGCAATCATCACCTCAGCATTAGACGTTTTAGTTTGCTTTTTTAATTCTGAAATTAATGTTTCGGTCTGCGCTAAATCATTATTCAATTTCCAGTTTCCTGCTACAATATTTTTTCTCATGTCTTTGCCTGAATAAACAGGTATGTTTTAAGTTATACTTATTTTAATGTTTCTCTAATTGAAGAATCATCTGCTTCAATGGCTTTAAATAATTCAATATGACCTTCGGAATCGACAATCATATATCTTGGAATCCAATCAATATCTACAAATTTTCCTAAAAGACCTTTTGTTCCGTTAGGCATAAAATAATGCTCGCCTTCAATGTTGTATTTTTTAATCGTTCGCTTTCATGCTTCTACATTTCTATCTGCAGATAAAAACAAATATACTGCATCTGATTTTTCAGTTTGTAACGCTCTTAATTCGGGTAAACCAACAATACAATCTCTGCACCAACTTGCCCAAACATCTATAACAATTTGTTTTCCTTTATGTTTTGAAAGGATAGCTTTAAATGCAACTGAATCACCTTCTAAACTAATATAGTCTTCATTTAAAACGGGTTCTGAAAGCTGTGTCTGAATCTCTTTAGAACAACTTACAAATGCTAAACAACAAATAAGAATAGATGTTAATAATTTCATTACTATTACTCTAATTTTACTTTTGGATCTAACCATCCGTAAATGATATCTACAAAGATATTGATAATGATAAACAAAAGTGCAATTATGAGTACAGAACCCATAATTACAGGTAAATCTAAAGTATTAAGTGCATTTACGATTTCCTTTCCTAAGCCATTCCATCCAAAAATATATTCTACAAACACTGCTCCAGCTAACATAGAGGCAAACCAACCTGATATTGCTGTAACAACTGGATTTAATGCATTTTTAACAGCATGTCGTGTTATGATTTGAAATTCACTTAATCCCTTTGCTCTAGCAGTTCTGATATAATCTTGATTAAACACTTCTAATAAGGAATTGCGCATTAATTGAATGACAACAGCCAAAGGACGAATACCCAAAACGATGGCAGGTAAAATTAAATTCTTCCATTTGATGTGCATTTTTTCTCCAAAATCATCTAGTTCATAGAAGCTACCTGTCATTTCTAGATTTGTGTATTCATGTAAGATATATCCAAAAAACCAAGCAAACAAAATGGCACTAAAAAACGATGGAATACTCATCCCAAGCGTACTAAAAATTTGAATGGTTTTATCTAACCATCTGTCATGAAACAATGCCGAAACAATACCTAAAAAAATCCCTAAGATAATGGCAATAAAAATTGCAGATACTGCTAGAACCGCTGTATTCGGAAGCGTTTCTCCTATAACTTGCGACACTTTCTTTCCTTGTTTTGTAAACGATTCTCGCAAATATGGAAATTTTATAACAGTCGTTGTATTACCAATGGTAAACAATGAACTCACACTATATTTCCCTTCTCTTAAATAAGTATAATCTTCAGCATTTGTAGAATGAAATGATAAAGGCGAAACGTCATTCAAGTAATACAAATACTGTGTAGAAATGGATTTATCAAAACCGTATTTAGCTTTAACAGCAGCAATTTGTTCGCTGTCTTCATTTTGTCCTAACATCATTTGTGCAGGATCTCCAGGTAAGACATTAAATAAAAAGAAAATAACAGTGACCACTCCAAATAATGTGAGTATCGCGTAAAGGATTTTATTTAGGATGTATTTAATCAGATGTTAAATATTACTTGTTAAAACTCTAAATCATCAATATCGTTCCAATGTACTTTTTGAGTGACTGTTCCTTTTTCAAGAACAACGACTCCAGGATTTGCACGAACAATAGTTTTTAGTACTTTCTCATCGCAGAGGTAAAATTCAACATCTAAATTATAAGCCTTTTGAATTTCTTGTTTCTTAGCTGCTCCAGAAGCTGTCAACCCGATTACTGCATAGCCTTTTTTTGTAGCTTCATCAACCATTGCCTTAAGATTTGCTAAGCCATCAGCTTCCGCTTTGTCTAAATTGTAGGATACAATCATGACTAACTTATCGGTTTCTAAAAACTGTTGTGTTACATCTTCATCTTCAGACTCAATAGAGAAATCCTGAATTTTAGGCACATCTCCTTCTTGGATGGTTTCCGTTTCTACTCCAATAATTTTATCGTACGTTTTTGGACCACGACCACGATCTGTAAACACTTTTTCTTCACCATCTAAAGTATAGGTCCAATGGTAATCTATAATTGCATCTTTAGCATCTGCTGGCAATTTCATATTCTCTTGGAAATTATCTCCAATCTTATACGCTCTAAAATCAAACGTTGGTAAATGCATCAACACATGATAACCGAACCAAAGACAAACGATAAAGCTCAACAAAGCACTAACCGTTAATCCGAATTTACTCATAATTGGTTTTATATGACGTTGACCTACAAATAGAATCAGAATTAAAATCAATAAAATCAAATCTTTAGTAAACGATTCCCAAGGTGTTAGTTTTAGGAAATCTCCAAAACAGCCACAATCTTTTACTTTATCAAAATATGCTGCATAGAAGGTTAAAAATGTGAAGAATACAATCATTCCTAACAAACTCCAAACCGTAAATTTAGGTTTATAGCCTATTAATAAAAATACACCTAAAATGACTTCAAAAACAACGACAAAGATTGAAATTCCCAATACATAAGGAATAAACATAGGAAGATCTAAGACGTCGTAACTAAAGTATTCTTCAAGTTTATATGAAAATCCTAATGGATCATTCAGTTTAATAAATCCTGAAAAAATAAAAAGTGCTCCAACTAGGATTCTACTAATATTGACTAGTGCTTTCATAAATTTTTTATTAAGACCTTTCGTTAACTTCGTAATGTATTTTTAGCAAAAAATATTTTCAACTCAGTAATACTCAAGGCAATATTATTCTAATTAGTTTCGCTTAAATGAATCAACGCAAATACCGAGTAATTAATCATATCTTGATAATTAGCATCGATGCCTTCGCTAACAATAGTTTTGCCTGCATTATCTTCAATTTGTTTGACGCGTAATAATTTTTGTAAAATTAAATCGGTCAAACTACTCACTCTCATCTCTCTCCAAGCCTCACCATAATCATGATTTTTATCCATCATTAATTGTTTGGTAACAGCTATTTTATCATCATAAAGAGCCGTTGCTTCGTCAACAGATAAATCTGGTTGTTCTACCACACCTTTTTCTAACTGAATTAAAGCCATCGTGCAATAATTGATAATTCCTATAAACTCACTTACTTCACCTTCGTCAACTTTGCGCACATTGTTTTGTTGCAATCCTCTTATGCGTTGTGCTTTAATAAAAATTTGATCTGTTAACGATGGTAATCTTAAAATGCGCCATGCACTTCCGTAATCTTTCATTTTATTAATAAAAAGACTTCTGCATTGCGTGATGACGTCATCATATTGTTTTGAAGTATCTTGCATTTAAAACATTTAATTTTCCGTAAATTTCGCATAAATTAATCAGATTTAAAAACTTTAACGACACTATATAGTTTTGAGCAAAACCATCAATTGTAAAGGACAATTAATCGACCTCAGTCAACCAAAAGTTATGGGCATTTTAAACGTGACACCCGATTCATTTTATGATGGTGGACGCTTTAGAAATTCGTCTGCAGTAATGCGACAAGTTGATCAGATGCTGGAAGAAGGCGCGACATTTATTGATGTTGGCGCATACAGCTCTAAACCTAATGCTGAAGACGTAAATGAATCTGAAGAATTATTACGCATCTTACCAATAGTAGATCTCATTATTAAAAATTTCCCTGAAGTTGTCCTCTCTATTGACACCTTTAGAAGTCGTGTTGCTAAACAATGTATTGATGCTGGAGCAAGTTTAATTAATGATATTTCTGCAGGACATTTAGATAAGAATATGCTTGCAACAGTTGCAAAACTGAAAGTACCTTATATCATGATGCACATGAGAGGAACGCCTAAAACCATGCAACAACTAACCAATTATGATGATTTGATTAAAGATATTCTATTTTATTTTTCTGAACGCATTGCAAAAGCAAGAGCTTTAGGAATTGTTGATTTGGTTATTGATCCAGGTTTCGGATTTGCAAAAACCTTGGAACAGAATTATGAATTGCTCAACAAATTAGAACTTTTAAAAATGACTGATTTACCAATTCTGGTTGGGCTTTCAAGAAAATCTATGATTTATAAAACTCTTGAAACTTCAGCTAAAGAAGCTCTCAACGGAACCTCTATTCTCAATACAATTGCATTACAAAAAGGCACAAACATATTGCGAGTACACGATGTTAGAGAAGCTATGGAATGTATTCAATTAACACAACAACTAAACGACTAATGAAACAGTATTATATTATCCTTTTAACATTTTTACTATTATCCTGCGGAAAAGACAAATCGGTGTTATTACCAGAAATAGAACATGCAAAAATCACTGAAATTTTAGATGTATCTCCTGCTTATATTTTTTATAACGAAGCACAACCAGATAGCGTAGAACTTAATAGAAAAAACTTAATTGGCACAACAAACTGGTTAATAAATGTAGACAGACGCCTGACTTTAGAACAAGCGATACCAAAAATAAAATTCCTGCAAAACAAAAAGCGCAATGCTGAACTACATAAAAACGAAAACGCAAAAAACTATTATACCTGCAATGATACAAGCATTAAAAATTTAGGATTTATTGAGTTTACAGATGTTGTTTATCAAGACACTTCACTTAGAGATTTTTTTAAATTTAAAGAACGTTCTGAAAAAATGAGTGTGGCTTTGAATGTCATTTCAATGAATAATTTCAGTTTAGAATCTTCATATAACGAACACTCAACTACTGAAATCTATTCCAATATTGAAGATGTGATTAATAAAATTAAAGAACTCTTTAAGACTGAACAGGACTTTAAGCTTTATTTATTGTTTCATTCTGAATTGAGTTTTCAGGAATACATTACCATAAAATCTAGAATCCAATCCGTTGAAGCGGAAAGGATCCTAATAGACACAAATGAATTCATTTATTAAGCATATTTTGTTAAATTTACAGAAACACCTTTACATTGGATAAATTCAAATTTTGGGATTTTGGGATTATAGATTTTATCGACGTATTTCTCGTCGCTATCTTACTCTACTACATCTATAAACTTGTAAAAGGAACGGTTGCTATCAATATTTTTATAGGAATTATCATCATTTACCTCGTTTGGAAAGTTACAGACCTTATGGAGATGCAAATGCTTCATAATATTTTTGATGGTTTTATGAAGGTTGGTATTATTGCTTTAATTGTAGTATTTCAACCTGAGATTCGGAAATTCTTATTAATGGTTGGTTCTACAAACTTAAGTGGTACTGGTAAATTATTCAGTAAAATGAAATTCCTTAAAAGCGATATTGAAACCGAAACTGATATTGATGCTATAATTGCAGCTTGTCAAAAAATGGGAAGCACAAAAACTGGAGCGCTTATCGTTTTAGAACGCAATAACAACTTAGATTTCTTGGTGACTACTGGTGACGAAATGAATATTAAAGTCACGCAACCTATTATAGAAAGTATTTTCTTTAAAAATAGTCCCTTGCACGATGGAGCCATTATTATTGATAATAACATCGTAAAAGCGACACGAGTTATACTTCCTGTAAATAATGAGAAAACTATTCCGCAACGATTTGGCCTGAGGCATAGAGCTGCTGTTGGTATTACAGAAAAAACAGATGCACTCGCATTGGTTGTGAGCGAAGAAACTGGACAAGTATCCTATATTAAAGCAGGAGAATTTGTAATGTATGAAAACCTTGAAGAATTACTTAACCTTTTAAAGAAAGATTTGATGTAATATGAACTGTAAAAACTGTAATACATCGTTAAGTAAACTCATTAATTATTGTCCATTATGTGGTGCAAAAATTATAAAAAAACGATTGACACTTAAAAACCTTTTTGTAGATATTAGTGAGCAATTTTTAAATATTGACAATAAATTTCTAAAAACCTTTCTTCATTTATTAACCAAACCAGACATTGTAATTGACGGTTTTATCAATGGCACTAGAAAAAAATACATTAATGTTATCCAGTATTTAGCAATTTCACTAACACTTTTAGGAATACAACTTTTTATTTTAAATAAATTTTTTCCAGATTTTTTTAACTCCGTTTTTATCGATTCTCAAAACTACTTTGCTATGTATCCTGAAGAAAGCAGACCTGAAATTGAAAAATTCATGACTAGCTATTATTCTTTTATAAACGAATACCAAAGTTTAATATATGTTATTGGTATTCCAATGACTGCACTTGTGACTCGACTAACATTTTTAAAAGAAAAACTATACAATTTCACAGAGCACATAGTTGTAAACACATACATAACAGCGCAATACGTTACACTCTCTTTCTTTACTTATTTATTTTTTGCTGTTTTAAACTTAAACATAAGCGTATTAGTTGCACTTTCAACATTATTATATATGTTTTATTATGGATTTGTTTTTTACAAAACTCATAAGTTAAGTTTGGTTACAATAATTTTACGTTTTATGTTATCTCTAGCTATTATTTTTACAATTTTTTTATTAATTTTTATTGTAGGAATTATTGTAGGTATTCTATATCTTAAATTTTTTAAATAAAAGTGAATTGTAAAAACTGTCATACCAAACTTCCTGAAAACAGTGAATTCTGCAATAGTTGTGGCGGTAAAATCATTAGAAACCGCTTGACTTTCAGAAATTTATTTGAACACATCAGTGAAACGTTTTTCAATTATGACAACAAGCTTTTACGAACATTTATTCATATGTTTATAAAGCCCGAAGCTGTTATTGATGGTTACATAAAAGGTATTAGAAAACGTTATGTGAATCCTATTAGTTACTTTGGATTGGCTATTACAGTAACTGGATTATATCTTTTAATCTTAAATAAGTTTTTTCCTGAAACATTAGACTTTTCAAATTTTGCAGTTGAAGGTCAAGAAGAATTTCAACAGAAAAACATGAGCTTTATTCAAGATTACATGTCCTTATTTATGATGCTTTACATTCCAATTTATGCACTCATTGCGAGAATTTCTTTTATTGGTTTAAAAAAATTCAATTATACAGAATTAATAGTTGTCTTTTTGTATTGGCAATCTCAAACCTCTGTTATTTCAGCAGTAACAATTATAATAGCAGCTATGTTTGGTGTTGCAAATGGTGTTGTAAGTATGATTTTTTTGCCCTTAATGGTACTATATGCTGCTTATATTTTAAAACGACTATATCAACTTAGCTTTGGTGAAATTATAGCTAGAACACTTTTATTTCTTGTTGTTTTAAGCGTCTTTATGGTGTTTTTTTCAATAATCGTTGCTGTTATTATGTTGATAACTGGAGATATGCAAGAAATGATTGAAGCACAACGCACTGTCTTAGAAGCTAAAGGCTAAACTGCTTCAGCCTTTAAAAACTGCACTTCATAAAGGTTTCTATAATAACCATCTTCTTTTTTAAGGAGCTCGTCGTGTGTCCCTTTTTCGACAATATAACCTTCATCCATAACAATAATTTGATCTGCTTTTTGAACCGTTGCTAAACGATGTGCAATAACAATAGACGTTCGATCTTTAGTGATTTTATCTGTTGCATCTTGAATCAATTGTTCAGAATAAGAATCAACAGAAGATGTTGCTTCATCTAACACTAAAATACTTGGATTAGTAACATAGGCACGTATAAAAGAAATTAATTGACGTTGACCAGAAGATAGCATCGCGCCTCTTTCCTTTACATTATACTGATACCCATTTGGCAAACTCATAATAAAATCGTGAATCCCAATATCTTTAGCTGCTTGCTGAACTTGAGCTTCAGTTATATTTGGATTTTTAAGCGTAATATTATTAAATATTGTATCTGCAAAAAGGAAAACATCCTGTAAAACAACAGCTATCTGAGTACGAAGTGATTTTAACGTTAAGTTTTTAATATCTACATTATCAATACAAATAGTCCCCTGTTGAATATCGTAAAAACGATTTAACAAGTTAATAATAGTAGATTTCCCAGCTCCAGTTGCTCCAACAATAGCAACAGTTTCTCCTGCATTAACTTCCAAAGAAATCCCTTTGAGGACTTCTTCATCTTCTACATAAGAAAAATGAACATCTTTAAACACGAGCTCTCCTTTAAATTCGGAAGCAATCGTAGTTCCAGAATCGTCAATTTGAGACGTTGTATCTAATACTTTAAACACACGATCTGCAGCGACCATTCCCATTTGAAGCGTATTAAATTTATTAGCTATCTGGTTTAATGGTCTGAATAACATAGGAACAAACATAATGAAAGCAAATAAATCACCTTCAGAAGCCGTACCAGTCATTACAACACCAATTCCACCGACCCAAATAATGGTTCCTAAAGTAATTGATGACAAGAAATCTGCTATAGGAAAAAATACAGAGTTATACCACACTGTTTTCAACCAGCCCTTCTTATGACGTTCGTTAATAGCTTTAAACTTTTTATATTCGGTGTCTTCACGTGTAAATAATTGAAGTATTTTCATTCCTGTAACACGTTCTTGAACAAACGAATTTAAATTTGAAACTTCTGTTCGTACTTCTTCAAAAGCACGTTTCATATACTTTTGAAAAATCTTTGTTGCAAACAATACGATTGGCATGGTTACAAAAGCAATAAGGCTTAGCTTCCAATTCATATAAAACATCATTCCACCAACAACCAACATTTTTAAAACATCACTAAAAATCATAAAGAGTCCTTGCCCAAAAATATCAGCAATTCGTTCCATATCTGTTACAGTTCTGGTAATAAGAACACCTACGGAAGACTTATCGTAATACTTCATTCTAAATCCGAGAACATGCTCATAAAGTTTTACTCTAATATCTTTTACAACCGATTGTCCTAACCAACTTGCGTAATAGATAAATAACAATTGACTAACCACTTCAAGTATCAACAAAACAAGCATAGCAATAATGTAAAACATAAAGCCATCATACTGTTTTAGTGCCACATGCGCATCTATAGCTTGTTGCAAAACATAAGGTCTCAAAGCTCCGAAAACAGCAAGACCAACAACACAAACCAAGGATATAAAAAACACTAATTTGTATGGTTTTATATAGTGTAGCAATCGCTTAAAAAGCGTAACATCAAAAACTTTTTTCTTTTCGTCTGCCATTAATATGTTATCGTATTTGGGTATTCAATTTTTGTTAAATATAAGCCATGAGCTGGAACAGAAAAGCCAGCCTCTCCTCTATCTTTAGATTTAATAATGTCATGTAAACTCTCAACCTTCAATTTTCCTGAGCCAATATTTATCATTGTTCCTACAATTGCACGAACCATATTTCTTAAAAAGCGATCTGCTTTTATTGTAAAATGAAGTTGGTCATCTTTAGATTCCCATTGGGCAAACATAATATTACAATGATACGTTTTTACATCTGTATGCACTTTAGAAAAGCATTGAAAATCTTTATACTTCAATAGAATTTCACAAGCTTTATTCATAGCATCGACGTCTAAATGGGTATGAAATGAGTATGCAAAATTATAGTCAAATACATTTTTTTGATTCGATATCTTATAGATATATGTCCTGCTCAACGCATCAAAACGCGTATGTGCCTCGTCATTAACCTGAAAAAGATCATGAATGGCAATATCGTTTGGCAAAAATGAATTCAGTTTAAAAATTAAATTATCTTCAATTAATTTATCAATATCAAAATGTGCAAACATTTGCGATGCATGAACACCAGCATCTGTTCTACCAGCTCCCATTATAGAAATTTCTGCTCGCATAAGTCTTGAAAGTGCTTTTTCTAAAACTTCCTGAACCGAAATAGCATTAGGTTGAATTTGCCATCCATGATATGCTTTTCCATTATATGATAATTCAATAAAATATCTCAAGTAAACCTGTATTTTTGTAAAAGCACAAAGATAAATAGTTTTAACAGTATTCGTCTTAGATTAACATAATTAAAAGAGTTCTGCTTTTCCGAAAAACATTTATGACAAAAATCCTTTTACTATCTGACACACATAGCTATATCGACAAGGATATATTGAAATACGTTAAACAAGCTGATGAAGTATGGCATGCTGGTGACATTGGTGACTTAAAAGTAACTGATGCCATAAAAAAACTAAAACCATTACGCGCTGTTTACGGAAATATTGATGATGCCAAAACTAGACTTGAATTTCCAGAAAACAATCGCTTCATGTGTGAAGATGTAGATGTTTTAATGACTCATATAGGAGGTTATCCTCCAAAATACAATATGAGAACACGAGATGTTATTAAGGTAAATCCTCCTCGAATTTTTATCTGTGGACATTCACACATACTAAAAGTCATACCTGATAAACGTCATCATTTAATTCACATGAATCCTGGAGCTGTAGGTAAACACGGTTTTCATAAAGTAAGAACAATGCTCAGATTCACAATTGACGGAAACTCTATTGACAACCTAGAAGTCATCGAATTCCCAAAACGTTATTAAACTAAAAAAAACCCAAGGTCTTCACCTTGGGTTTACGCACTAAAATAATTAAGATAATAGGTTTATCGTAATCTATCAACAGATTTTACAAGATCTTCATCCTTTTTTATGGCTTTATTGGCCAAGACCAATAACACGATAGATAAAATAGGTATGAATATCCCAACACCTTTCTCTGAGATGTTACTCTCTCCAGGTGGCATTAGTAATTGATACACAAAAAATCCTAATAAAATAAAATTTAATATTATATTGAGTCGTCCCAAAACAAATTGAAACTTCCTATTTTTAAAATTAAAAATCGAAATTAAAGATAATAAAGCAGATCCCAAAAACAAACCTAGGTACAAATATTCATCTTTTGCAAATACAGGAACATCTTCACTGTTTGTCCACAAATGTAATACGAATATTAAACCCGCAGAAACAGCTGCAGATAATAAAAGGTAAATAGTTTGTATGCGTTGAATCATATATTATTAATAATTATGAGGCACAAAATTAATAGTTTCTTTTTAAAAGATGTATTATTTTTTAAAAATAAAATTGTATTATTGCATATATAATTTGCTACCAACAGTGTAGCAGCTTATTAATCTTCAGATTTTTTTCAGATTTTTCCCACTAAACACATTTTTTTCAGAAAAGTAAGAATTAAATCCATTTCAGTTTATAAAACTTAATTACTAAACATACATGTTCGAAATTTCCGAATTAAAAGCAAAAAAGCTTCCTGAACTTCAGGAAATAGCCCAAAAATTAAATGTTCCCAAATACCGCAGTTTAAAAAAATTAGATCTAGTTTATCAGATCCTAGATTTCCAAGCGGCAAATCCTGATGCTATCAAAAAAGAAGTTATAGTAGAAGCTCCTAAAAAAGAGGAACAAAATACACCTACGCAACAAAACAAACCTGTACAGAAAAAAAAGCCTAGAGAACGTGTTCAGAAAAAACCTGAACAAGCAACTTCTCAACAAAAAATGGAATTAGATGACAAAAAGAATGCTAAGCCTTCTAATTCTAATGCTGAAAAAGACAATAAGAATCCTCAAAAAAGCAACAAGAGTAACGATAACCGCTCTAAGGATTCTAACGACAACAAGCCTAATCCGCGTCAAAAGGATAACAACAAACCGAATCCGCGTCAAAAAGACGACAACAAGCCAAACCCTCGTCAAAAAGATAGTAATAGACCAAACCCTCGTCAAAAGGATGGCAATGTTCATAAAAATAATGGAAACAAAGACAATCGTAATCGCTACAAAGAACCAGATTTCGAATTTGACGCTATAATAGAAAGTGAAGGTGTTTTAGACATCATGCAAGATGGTTATGGCTTTTTACGTTCATCTGATTATAACTATTTATCATCTCCAGATGATATATACGTATCACAATCTCAAATACGTTTATTTGGTTTAAAAACCGGAGATACGGTTTTAGGACATGTAAGACCTCCAAAAGAAGGCGAAAAATATTTTCCCTTAATAAAGGTGAGTAAAATTAATGGTCAAAAACCTGAAGTAGTTAGAGATCGTGTAGCTTTCGAACACTTAACGCCATTGTTTCCTCAAGAAAAATTTAACATTGCAGAAAAGCAAAGCACAATATCAACCCGTATTATGGATTTGTTCTCTCCTATTGGAAAAGGACAGCGTGGTATGATTGTATCGCAGCCTAAAACAGGTAAAACAATGCTTTTAAAAGATGTTGCAAATGCTATTGCTGCAAATCATCCTGAAGTTTATCAAATGATTTTATTAATTGATGAACGTCCTGAAGAGGTTACTGACATGCAACGTAATGTACGTGGTGAAGTAATTGCATCAACTTTTGATAAAGAGGCACATGAGCACGTTAAAATCGCTAATATAGTATTAGAAAAAGCAAAACGTTTAGTTGAATGCGGACATGATGTAGTTATCTTGTTAGATTCTATTACACGTTTAGCAAGAGCTTATAATACAGTTCAACCTGCTTCTGGTAAAATCTTAAGTGGTGGTGTAGATGCAAATGCATTACACAAACCAAAACGTTTCTTTGGTGCTGCTCGTAATATTGAAAATGGAGGTTCATTAACAATTATTGCTACTGCATTAACTGAAACTGGTTCAAAAATGGATGAAGTTATTTTTGAAGAATTTAAAGGAACTGGTAATATGGAATTACAATTGGATCGTAAAATATCTAATCGTAGAATTTTCCCTGCTATTGATTTAACATCATCAAGCACAAGACGCGATGATATTTTATTAGACCCAACTACAATACAAAGAATGTGGGTAATGCGCAAATACTTGGCAGATATGAATCCTGTTGAAGCGATGGAATTTATTAATGATCGTTTCAAACAAACTAGAAACAATGAAGAGTTTTTATTATCTATGAATGGATAATTTTAAAACCATAATATATTATAAAAGCCTTGATAATTAAATCAAGGCTTTTCTTTTTTAACATCTTTTCGTTTTCTAGCTTAACTTATGAAACAAAAAAAGCCTCTCAATTGAGAAGCTTAATTAATGTCTTATTACAAATCTTACTTTAACGTAGCAACATGCTTCATTAAGTTAGATTTTAAATTAGCTGCTTTATTGTTATGAATAACATTGTTCTTAGCTAATTTATCAACCATAGAAATAACTGAAGGTAAAAATGCCTGAGCATCTTTAGCAGATTCCATTTCACGTAACTTCTTTATAGCATTACGAGTCGTTTTATGCTGATACCTGTTAGTTAAACGTTTCTTTTCGTTACTTCTTATTCTCTTTAAAGCTGACTTATGATTTGCCATTGTATATTTTTCTTATTAAAAATTGTAGCCCGTAGGGGAATCGAACCCCTCTTACATGGATGAAAACCATGCGTCCTAGCCGATAGACGAACGGGCCATTTAATTAAAATTCAATAGTAAGATTATAATTTTTTAAACGATAAACTTACATTTTAAATGAACGTGCAATTTCTTCATTGCGGATGCAAAAATACAACTATTTTTAAATGTTGCAACACCTTACCAAACTTTTTTTAAAAAAATTTAATATGCTTTCGCAAATAAAACTCTTCGATTTGACATTTTCCCAGTAAATACACACTTTCCTTGTTCTTCTTCAACATCAGAAGGAATACATCTTATTGTTGCTTTTGTCAACTCTTTAATCTTAAGTTCAGTTTCTGTAGTTCCATCCCAATGCGCTGAAATGAATCCTGTTTTTGTTTCTATAACTTTCTTGAAAGTTTCAAAATCATCAACTTTAGTGATGTGTGAATCTCTAAAATTTAACGCATTAGCAAACATCTCTTCTTGAATAGTTTTTAACAACCCACTGATTTTTAGAACTAAATCAGACATACTAATAACCTCTTTAGTCAACGTATCACGTCTAGCCAATTCAACTGTACCATTTTCTAAATCTTTTGGTCCAATAGCTATTCTTAAAGGCACACCTTGCAACTCATGTTGAGCAAACTTTGCTCCTGGCCTATGAGTTGTTCTACTATCAAACTTACAAGAAACTCCTTTAGCTTTTAAATCTTTTATAATCGCATTAGCTTTTTCTGTGATAATATCTAATTGCTCATCGGTTTTATATATTGGAACAATCACCACTTGAGATGGTGCTAAATTTGGTGGCAACACCAAACCTTTATCATCACTATGTGTCATTATTAAAGCTCCTACTAATCGGGTTGAAACGCCCCAAGATGTTGCCCAAACATAATCAAGTTTCCCTTCATTATTGGTAAATTTAACATCAAAGGCTTTAGCAAAGTTTTGTCCTAAAAAATGAGATGTACCGGCTTGAAGTGCTTTTCCATCCTGCATTAAAGCTTCAATACAAAACGTTTCTATAGCACCTGCAAAACGCTCACTCTCAGTTTTAACACCTTTAATTACTGGGATTGCCATAAAATTCTCAGCAAACTCTGCGTACACGTTATTCATCAACTCAGCTTCAACTAAAGCTTCTTTTTTTGTAGCATGTGCTGTGTGACCCTCTTGCCATAAAAATTCTGCTGTACGTAAAAATAAGCGTGTTCTCATTTCCCATCTTACAACATTTGCCCATTGATTGATTAATATTGGTAAATCTCTATAACTTTGAATCCATCCTCTATAAGTATTCCATATAATTGCTTCACTAGTTGGCCTCACAACTAATTCCTCTTCTAATTTTGCTTCAGGATCTACACGTAGCTTACCTTCATTATCAGGATCATTTTGTAACCTATAATGTGTAACAACTGCACATTCTTTAGCAAAGCCTTCAGCATTTTTCTCTTCAGCCTCAAACAAACTTTTCGGCACAAAAAGAGGGAAATACGCATTTTGATGACCTGTTTCTTTAAACATTCGATCAAGTTCAGCTTGCATTTTTTCCCAAATAGCATAGCCATAAGGTTTAATTACCATACAGCCACGTACTGCAGAATTCTCTGCTAAATCAGCCTTGACAACTAATTCATTATACCATTTTGAATAGTCTTCGGCTCTACTTGTAAGATTTTTGCTCATTATTAGTGTTTTGGCACAAATATTGTGATTATGTTAAATAAAGAAATAGTTCAGCAAAACTAACTATTTTTGTAATGTTCAACAATAAAAACACAGAGATATGCAATTTAATAACTACATAAAAACAAAATTGTCATTTTTTGTTGCACTTGGCTTCACATTTATTTTAGCTTCTTGTGGATCATACCAATATATCGGTTATGACAATGATGGGATTTACAGTGAACGTGAAGTTTCTTATGAAGAATCAACTAACACTGGATCTGAAACTCCAAACACTAACTCTGAGAGTAATAGTTATTACAAAAATTATTTTAATGAAAAGGTTAATCAATATAATGATATTCCAGATGATGAACGAGTCATTTTCACTGACATCGATTCTTATGAAGGTGATTATTCTAATGAAAATCAAGAGCAAGGAGTTCAAAACGAATATGTTGGTTGGGGACAAACTAGCAATAACATCACCATTAACTACATAGATAATGGATGGAATAACTACAATGGATGGTACGGATATTATGGATGGAATAACTGGAGATACAATAATTGGGGATGGAATACTGGTTTTGGTTATTATGGATGGGGCTGGAATACTGGTTGGGGATACTACAACAACTATTGGTGTCCTCCAGGATTTAATGGCTATTACTATAACAATCGTAGTATAGCTTATATTTCTGGAAGGAGAGGTACTAATTATGCGTATGGGAATAGAAATTCAGTCATTCGACGAAATTCTTCAAGTTTATCACGACGAAATTCTTCAACGGTATCAAGACGAAACACAACCAATACAAGACGTAGTTCTACAATCAGACCTACAACTAGAAGAATAAACAGTTCTACCACTAGAACCAGATCTAACACTACCACTAGACCAAGATCTTCAACTAGAAGCAATAACAATACTATTAGATCTCGCTCAAATAGCACAAGGTCTACTACTAGAAGAACTACAACTCCTAGAAGTAGTAGCTCTTCTACAGTTAGAAGCTCTGGCAGTAGCTCAAGATCTTCTGGAACTTCAAGTTCATCTAGTAGAAGTAGTTCTAGTCGTCGTAGATAATAGAAATATAATTCTCAACAATTAAAAAATTTAACATGAAAAAACTAACTATACTAATGATAGCTGTCCTATCTATGTCTAATCTTATCGCACAAGACTTCACTGATGCGCTTAGATATTCTCAAGATGATATACAAGGTAGCGCTCGTTTCAGAGCTTTGAGTGGCGCTTTTGGTGCTCTTGGCGGCGATATGTCTTCCGTAAATTTAAACCCAGCTGGATCCGCTATTTTCACTAGAAGTCATGCTTCAATCTCGCTTTCTAGCTTAAATATTAATAATGATATTTCTTATTTTAACGGAAGAAATTCTACTTCCGACTCAAAAATAGATTTACATCAAGCAGGAGGCGTATTTGTTTTTGCTAATACTGATGACAATTCATCTTGGAAAAAATTTGTTATTAGTATTGCCTATGATAAAACCGCTAATTATGACAATCAATGGTCTGCTCTTGGTAGAAACACTAACTCTATTGATAGTTATTTTTTAGCTTACGCTCAAGGATTAAGGTTTGACGAAATATCCCGTTTTACAGGTGAAACAATATCTCAAGCATATTCAGAAATTGGTTCTTTCTATGGCTATGGAAATCAACAAGCATTCTTAGGCTATGAATCATTTATATTAGAACCTCTTAATAACACTGATAACAACACTTCATACTATTCCAATATTACGCAAGGAACATTTAACCAACAGTATGACTACATCGCTCGCGGATATAATGGCAAAGTAAGTTTTAATGCCGCTACTCAATATGAAGACAGATTATATCTTGGAATTAACTTAAATACTCATTTTATTAATTATGATAAATCTACTTTCTTAAGGGAAACCAATTCAAATCCAGATTCAATAGTAACCAACGTAGGTTTTGAAAATAATTTATTATCTACTGGAAATGGGTTTTCTTTTCAATTAGGAGCTATTCTTAAATTAACTCAAGAATTACGTGCAGGATTCACATACAATTCACCAACATGGTTTAGAATTAATGAAGAGCTCACTCAAAGCATTTCAACTTTTGTCGAAGATATAGATGAAAGCTTTCCTGTAAATATAGACCCAAATATTATTAATGTTTTCGAAGAATATAAATTACGATCTCCTGGTAAAATCACCGGAAGTTTAGCCTATGTTTTTGGAAACAAAGGTTTATTAAGCTTTGATTATTCTAGAAGAGATTATTCTAACATGAAATTCAAGCCTGAAAACGACACTCTATTTAGTTCTCAAAATGAAATTATTAGTAATGTATTTAAAGCAGCAAATACATATCGATTTGGAGGCGAATATAAGTTTAAACAATTTAGTTTTAGAGCTGGTTATCGCTTTGAAGAAAGCCCATACGAAGACGACTCTTTTGTTGGTGACTTAACCGGATATTCATTAGGACTTGGTTATGGTTTTGGCAACACAAGATTAGACTTAACATTTGATCAAGCAAAAAGAACCGTTAACAATCCTTTATACTCTGTTGGTTTAACCGATGCTGCAACAATTGACTCAATAAATTCCAATATCACACTATCGCTAGCATTTAATCTTTAGTTAGTTTCACTTATTAATGTATTGTATGTGGTTAGCTATTTTGCTTGAACTAAATTTGAAAAAAAAAGCACACACTACTAGGAAAATCCTGTGAATTTCCTAAGCAAATACAATGTTAGGAATTGCCATTTCTTCATCTAAAGCCAAAGGTTTTCCTATTGTAAAACAAGTCTGTACATTTTTCAAGTCAACTAATAAAAACCCAAAGCTTTCGTAACCAGTAATTTCAATTAATGCATTTCTGCTATAGATTCCTTTAAATTCTGATATTTTTATTACAATGCTAGTATTTAAATTTCCTAAAAAGGTATAAGTAAGAATCTTTAAGTTTGAAAAATCTTGGAGATTTTTAAGTTAGTGCTAATTCAGACTCTAGCCAAAACTCAGTAATTCTTTCAGAAATCCCTGCATTTTTTTCGTATTCAAATTCATCCATAAGTTCTGATTTACCATTTAGAATATCCGACAAATTTCATACTTCTAAATCAAAATCTTGTGCCCATAATGTTTAAGTAAAAATAAATAGGAATATTAAAATCAGCCTTATGTTCATTGGCTTATCAAATTAACTATAATATCTAACAAAACGACAATATAAAATCACTATTAAAAAAATGCATAACAAAATAAAAAAGGCTTCATGTAATACATACAAGAAGCCTTTTTTTTGTTTTTATCACCTATTTATCTTTTCAGGGTGAAATGGGCTTTAAATTCTTTTTGTTCTCCGGTATTTGGTTCATTGTACTCTACTACAAACCAGTAGTCACTTGTTGGCATTGGGCTTCCGTTATAGGTCCCATTCCAAC
>Ga0209344_10000151_pt1 | contig 142522 bp, 108 predicted proteins | sample Cruoilmetagenom6_FD_187293 | JGI IMG/M metagenome (GOLD analysis project Ga0209344, IMG submission 187293) | Oil polluted marine microbial communities from Coal Oil Point, Santa Barbara, California, USA - Santa Barbara Oil Seep Sample 6 (SPAdes)... | ecosystem: Environmental > Aquatic >... | reverse complement strand
ATCTCCCGATGTCAGCTTTCTGGCGGTCTCCGATGAGGTCGAACCGATCGGCCCGATGCCGGGCCTGACCGCCGATGTCCCGATCGCAACGCCGCATGGCCCGGTCGCCGCCGCGCGGTTGCGGCGCGGCGACACGGTGCTGACCAGTACCGGCGACATCGTCCCCGTACTGCAAACCGTGTCCCAGACCGTGCCCGCCCGCGGCAGCCTGCGCCCGGTACGGCTGCGCGCGCCGTTCTTCGGGCTGGCGCATGACATCGTGCTGGCGCCGCATCAGCGGCTGGTGATCGATGGCAGCGAGGTCGAGTACATGTTCGGCGCCGAGGCCGTGCTGGTCCCCGCCCGACATCTGGTCAACGGCGTGTCGGCCTTCTATTCCGACGGCCCCGATCTGGTGACATATCACCACATCCTGCTGCCCGAACATGCGGCGGTCATCGCCGCCGGCTGCCCGGTCGAGAGCCTCTATATCGGCCGCTTGCGCCGCGATCCCGTCGCGCTGGCCGAAAGTGTCCTGCACGCGGCCCCGCGCCACCGCCTGCCCGAACATGCCAGCCCGGTCTGGCCGGTCCTGCGCCCGTTCGAGGCAGTCACCCTCGCCAAGCACCGCGCCGCCTGATGCGCGCCGCGTGCCCCCGGCCACGGCTCAATGCAATTGATGCCCGTCCCCGTCGCCCCGCGAGTCGTCGTCGAAAAACGGCGTCATCTGCGCCACGATGACCGCGTTCTCATCCAGCGCCCGCTGCATCAGCACGCGCTCTTCTTCGGGGATGTCATGGCCTTCGGCCTCGCGCTCGGCCAGGCTGCCATAGCCGCTCACGTCCAGCGGCGCGGTATCGGCCTGCTTGAGGATCGCAACGGTCTCGCGCACCGCCTCGGCCTCGTCCACGCCCGAGGCATAGACCACCAATGCCGCACCGGTGGCCTTCTCCGGCAGGCCGTCGCCCGCCTTGCGCCCGATCTCGACCAGCAGGGTATAGACCTGCTGGCGATTCGGCTTCTTCGGCTTTTTCGCGTCAGTCACGCAGCAACTCATTGATCGAGGTCTTCGAGCGCGTGCGCGCGTCCACCCGCTTCACGATCACCGCGCAGTAAAGGTGAACACCACCCTTGCTCGGCATCGAACCCGCCACGACGACCGAGCCACTGGGCACTTCGCCATACATGATCTCGCCGGTTTCGCGGTCCACGATCTTGGTCGACTGGCCGATGAAGACACCCATGCCCAGCACGCTGCCCTCACGCACGATACAACCCTCGACCACTTCCGAACGCGCCCCGATGAAACAATTGTCCTCGATGATCGTCGGCCCCGCCTGCATCGGCTCCAGCACTCCGCCGATCCCGACACCGCCCGACAGGTGCACGTTCTTGCCGATCTGCGCACAGCTGCCCACCGTCGCCCATGTGTCGACCATGGTGCCCTCGTCCACATAGGCGCCCAGGTTGACGAATGACGGCATCAGCACCACGCCGGGCGCGATATACGCACTCTTGCGCACCACGCAGCTGGGCACAGCGCGGAACCCCGCACCGGTCCATTCCGCCTCGCCCCAGCCCTTGAACTTGCTGTCGACCTTGTCCCACCAGCCGCCGCCCTGCGGGCCACCCGGCTGCGCCTCCATGTCCTTCAGCCGGAAGCCCAGCAGAACCGCCTTCTTGGCCCACTGGTTCACATGCCACTGGCCGTCCTCGCGCGGCTCCGCCACGCGCAACTGACCACTGTCAAGCGCCGCCAGCGTCGCCTCGATGGCTTCACGGGTCTCGCCACCGGTGGCGGGCGTGATCTGGTCGCGCGCCTCCCAGGCGGCATCAATGGCGGTTTCAAGCTGGGTATTGGACATGGGCGTTGGCTCCGATCTGAACTGTTTCGCGAATCCATAACGAATAGCGCGACCAAGGTCATCCACCCTTTGCGACCCATCGCCACCGGGCGGCAACCACCGGTAACCGGCGCGCACGCCCTGGCCCCTTCATTTTGCCCAAAATACTCATATCCCGCCGCCGCCGCGGGCGATCCCGCCTATGTCAGCGGGTCCGGTGCGATATTGCCACCGCAGATCAGCACCGCCACCCGCTCGCCGGGGGACGGCACATAGGCACCCGAGGTCAGCGCCGCCAGCGCCGTCGCACCCGCAGGCTCGACCAATTGGCGAATCTCGCGCCAGAGCAGCGCCTGTGCGCCCGTGATGGCGGCATCCGTCACCGTCACCGAGGTGATCCCCCGCGCCAGGCCGAAACAGATGTCGCCGATCCGCCGCGCGCCCAGCGCATTGGCCGCAACGCCAGCGACCTCCACATCAACCGGCTGCCCCGCCGCCAGCGCCGCATGAAGCGCGCAGGACCGCTCGGGCTCGACCGCAACGACCTTGCGCCGCTCCCCCAGCCAGGCCAGCGCGCCGGCGATCAAACCGCCACCTCCCACGGCGATCAGCACTGTATCGGCCTCCAGCCCCTGCGCCTCCCACTCGGCCATGCAGGTGCTTTGGCCGGCCACCGTCAAAGGGGCGTCATAGGCATGGATCTGCGCCGCGCCGGTCTCGACCTCATAGGCACGCGCCGCCTCCAGCGCATTGGCATAAGCTCCGGGCAGCACCACCAGGTCCGCGCCCTGCCGTTCGATCAGCGCGATCTTGGTGGGCCCGGCCATCTCGGGCACGTAGATCCGCGCCTCATGCCCCAGCGTGCGGGCCGCATAGGCCACCGCCGCCCCATGATTGCCCCCGGACGCCGCCACCAGACCAGCCGCCGGAACCGGCGCGCCGAGCAACGTGTTGAACGCGCCGCGCGCCTTGAAACTGCCGGTATGCTGCAGATGTTCCAGCTTGAGCGCGACGGGCAACCCGTCCAGCACCACATCCATCACCGGCGTGCGCCGCAGATAAGGTGCAATGCGCGTCGCCGCCGCGCTGATCTCGCCGCTCCAGTCCATGCCATGCTCCTGCTGGTAATGGGATACGTTCCGCTCTACGCTCAAGATCACAGATGCCAGTCAAGGATCAAGTACCCCATGAAAGACGACCGCCAGAGCCAGTTTCGCGATGCCCATTCCGACCGCAGCACGGCAGAGCAGGTCCCCGACACCCCGCAGACCCGCGCCCCGGCCTACCGGCTTGCCTTCAACGACACCGATTTCATGTGTCGCGAGGAACTGCGCCCGGTACGTCTGCAACTGGAACTTCTGAAACCCGAGATGATCCTGAACGAGCGCGGCATCGAAAGCACCGTCGTGCTGTTCGGCGGCGCGCGCATCCCCGAGCCCGAGAAAAAGGACGAAGCCCGGACCGAAACACTGGCCGACCTGTCGAAATACTATACCGAGGCGCGCGAGTTTGCCCGGCTGATGACAGAGAAATCACTGGCCAGCTACGGGCGCCACTTCGTCGTGGCCACAGGCGGCGGACCTGGGGTGATGGAGGCGGGAAACCGCGGTGCGGATGACGCGGGCGGTTCGTCCATCGGCCTCAACATCGTGTTGCCGCACGAACAGGCCCCGAATGAATACGTCACGCCGGGGCTTTGCTTCAATTTTCATTACTTCGCGATCCGCAAGATGCATTTTCTCATGCGGGCGCGGGCGATCTGCGTCTTTCCGGGCGGATTTGGCACGCTCGACGAAACTTTCGAGGCATTGACCCTGATCCAGACGGACCGGATGAAACGTATGCCCTTCCTGCTCTTTGGCGAGGAATTCTGGCGCTCGATCATCAACTGGGAAGCCCTGGCAGATGCCGGCACGATCTCGGCCGAGGATCTCGAGCTGTTCCAGTTCGTCGAAACGGCAGAGCAGGCTGCGGCGATCATCGACGCGTGGCACGACGACTGCTAAGGGCGCGTCAGCGTAGTCCATTCGGAAAACGCAGCGGAAAATGCTTCATTTTCCGCACCCGGTCGTGCTGTCGCGTTCAGCTGACCAGATGTGCGGGCAGGCTGCAGATGGATGCACCACGCAGCAGCGACGTCAGAACGCGCCCTTCTTTGGTGTCGCGGACGGCATAGCCATACCCGCGCAGCCGGTGCTGCCATTCGCGGTCCGAAACCGCCAGGCGGCGCTCGCGCACCACCATTTCCAGAAGGTCAGTGCTGTCGTTTTTCATAAACTCGTTCATCGTTTCATTCCCTGTTACAATCGTACTGTCCAACCTGAATAATGCCCCCAGATGGCAACAATCGTCGCGGAATGAGGCGGGCTAGAGGTTATTCACGGGCGGCGTGCCACATTGTAGGGACAACGCAGACAGCGGCGCTGCACAGGGCAGCACCGTTCAGGGCGGGCTAAACTGGATGTTTTCCGGGCAATCCCCGGCCCACAAGCGGGCAAGTGCCGGGCCTTTGATAGTCTGGCCCATGCGACGCGGTGGCGCGCCCAATATGGGTTGCGGTTTCGCTGGTTCAGGACAAACGCAAAGCGCTTAGGTGGTGGTCGCGGCGGCGGGCCGTGCGCCCGGCCATCTCCACGGCGCGCCGCTCCCGGTCAGGGGACGGCATGCCGTGTCAGCAACTGCTACGGATCAGAGCACCGCGTCTTCGGGCAGGCGACACACTTCAACACCATGCGGAAGCGTGGTGACATATGTGCCCTTGTCAGTCTTCTGCACGGCGTAGCCGTGGTTCTTCAAGGCATCCTGCCAGGCGGTGAGGCTGGTGGCGCGGCGACGTTCGCCCATCACGAATGCCAGAACACCGGCCTGAACGTTTGGATCACTGTGTACATAAACCATGCCCGAACTCTCCTCTGCTGCATTGTTGCAAACCCGTTGGTCAATCTCGGGTTTCAACAACGCTCGCACGCAAAAGTGGCCGGACTGCGGTCAAATATCAGCGCTTTTCAGGTGATTTGAGCACGCAGCTCAGCCCAGCCCGGCCTGCGCGGCGATCTCGGCCCGCGACTTGCGGGCGCGTTCGGTGGCCGATTTCAGCTGGCCACAGGCGGCCATGATATCCTCGCCACGCGGGGTGCGGATCGGGCTGGCATAGCCAGCCTTGTAGATGATGTCGGCAAAGGCGCGGATACGGTTGTTCGAGCTGCGCTTGTAGGGCGCGCCGGGCCATTCGTTGAACGGGATGAGGTTGATCTTGGCCGGGATGCCCTCGATCAGCTTGACGAGGCGGCGCGCGTCGTCGTCGCTGTCATTGATGCCGTCCAGCATGACATATTCGAAGGTGATCCGCTCGGAATTGCTGACCTTGGGGTATTCGCGGAGCGCATCAAGCAAAGCCTCAATGTTCCATTTCTTGTTGATCGGCACCAGACCATCGCGCACTTCGTCCGTGGTCGCGTGAAAGCTGACCGCCAGCATGCACCCGATCTCGGCGGCGGTGCGGTGGATCTCGGGCACGACGCCCGATGTGCTCAGCGTGATCCGGCGGCGCGACAGCTGGATGCCCTCGGGGTCCATCGCGATCTTCATCGCGTCGCGCACGTTCTCGAAATTATAGAGCGGCTCGCCCATGCCCATCAGCACGATATTGCTCAGCAGGCGGGTCTCATCCTTGGGGGCGCCGGGCACCGGCCACTCGTTCAGATCATCGCGCGCGACCATGACCTGACCGACGATTTCGCCCGCCGTCAGATTGCGCACCAGTTTCTGCGTGCCGGTATGGCAGAATGAACAGGTCAGGGTGCATCCCACCTGCGACGAGATGCACAGCGTGCCGCGATCCGTCTCGGGGATATAAACCACCTCGACCTCGTGACCGCCCGCGATCCGCACGAGGTATTTGCGCGTGCCGTCGGTGCTGACCTGCTTGCTGACCACCTCGGGCACAGCGACCACGAAATGCTCTTCCAGTTCGGCCCGGTAGGCCTTGGCCAGGTTGGTCATCTCGGCAAAGTCGCGCACACCCCACTGGTAGATCCACTGCCAGATCTGTCCGGCCCGCATCTTGGCCTGCTTTTCGGGCGTGCCATGCGCGATCAGCGTCTCGCGCAACGCATCGCGGGTAAGACCGACAAGGTTGATCTTGCCACCCTCGGGGATCTTGCGCGGGATGGTCAGGACATCCTGGGTAATCGGGGCTTTGTCGGTCATCTGGGTGGGGCCTTCCGGATCTCAAAGCGTTTCCTTACAGGATTCGCCCAGCAAAGTCGAAGGGGGTGCGTCACCTTGCAGCACAGACCCCCGCCGCACAAACGACCAGGCCCCGACGCCATGTCAGGGCCTGCTGCGTTCGCCAGTCTGCGCTGCGATCACTTGCAGCGCTTTTCAGCCTCTTCCATTGCCGCGGTGTAACCCAGCAGCGAAAAGGTATCCTTGGTCTGCGTGCCACGCGAAGAGCGCGCGGTCAGCACCGCACTTGCGCCCCGCTTCATCGCGGCGATGATCTTGGCATCGTCGGCCGTGCTGGCTGGCCATGCCCATTCGCCCTCGGCATAAAGCTCGAACTCTTCGCCGCTGATATCAACCTCGACGGTCGATCCGGGCGCAAACGGGTAGCCACCGGTAAAGGCCACCTGCCCGGCAACCCCCGCCGCGGGGCGGAAAAATGTCATGAACAGGATTTCGCCGCGACGCACCGCCACAACACGCCCACCGCGCGTGTTGACCGTCTCTGTCGGAGCTGAAACCGCCCAGCATTCCTTGGGGTCAGAGTCGACAAAGACGCTCCACGCGGTTTTCGCGGCAACCTGATTGTTACTTTCTGCCTGTGCAAATGCACCGCTCGCCAGAATGGAAAATCCCAGGGCGAGCGCAGCACGCGTTACTTGTGATACCATATGTCCAGCCTCCAAGCTGTCCTTAAGCCTCAATTCGAACCGGTTGCGTCCCGTTGTATACGGGTTTCTACTGGCCCCGGTCGGTTGCTCTCGATAGTGCATCAATAGCCTGAAACAGACCAGAAACGAAAGAATGAATTGGCGGAAAATCGCAAAGCCGCGATCGCCGGGGAGGATATGATGTCACAGCCTGTTGCAATGGTCGAAATCTGGCGTGGTCCGCTGGCCGAAAGTATTCACCGGGGCCAGGCGGTGATTTGTGGCGCGGATGGCGAGATCGTTCAGGCCTGGGGCGACCCGGATGCGCAGGTTCTGCCACGCAGTTCGTGCAAGATGCTGCAGGCCCTGCCGCTGGTCGAAAGCGGGGCCGCAGCGGCGCTTGGTCTGGGGACAGAGCAACTGGCGCTGGCCTGTGCATCCCATAACGGCGCCGCGATCCATACCGAACGCGTGAACCGCTGGATCACCGGCCTGGGGTTCGACGACGATGATTTCCGCTGCGGCGCGCATCTGCCCTATGATCCGCAAACCCATGACGCGATGCTCTGCGCGGGCACGGCCCCCTGCCAGGTCCATAACAACTGCTCGGGCAAACATGCGGGGTTTCTGACGCTGGGCAAGCATCTCGGCGCAGGGCCGGAATATATCGACATCGACCACCCCGTGCAGCGCGCCTGCCTCGCCGCCTACGAGGAAGTCACCGGCGTGACCAGCCCCGGCTATGGCATCGACGGCTGCTCGGCCCCCAATCACATCACCACGCTGCACGGCATGGCCCGCGCGATGGCCTATTTCGCCACGGCCCGCGAAGGCAGCGATTCGCGCCAGAGTGCCGCGGTCCAGCTCTGGCAGGCGATGGTCAGCCACCCCGAACTGGTCGCGGGCGAAGGCCGCGCCTGTACCGAGTTGATGCGCGCCTGCACCGAGCCTGTGGCGCTGAAAACCGGGGCCGAGGCGTTCTTCGTCGCGATCCTTCCCCAGCGCGGTCTGGGCGTCGCGCTCAAGATCGCGGACGGCACGACCCGCGGCGCGGAATGCGCCATCGCCGCATTGCTGGTGCAACTGGGGGTGCTGGATCCAGAGCATCCCGCCGCGCGCAAATACATGAACGCACCGATCACCAACCGCCGCGGGATCGTCACCGGCGAGATCCGGCCCGCTGCGGCACTGCTTTAGACCCGCCCGAGCGTAAATCATGCTTGCCGGGAACTGCATTCTCGGCCATCTTTGCCGCGTTCTCAGGGCGGGGTGAAATTCCCCACCGGCGGTAAGGGGCCATTTCGTGCCTCAAGCCCGCGAGCGGCCTTGGCCCAAAGCCGGGGTGACAGCAGATCTGGTGTGATTCCAGAGCCGACGGTCATAGTCCGGATGAGAGAGAACGCCAGGTTCCAGCGGTGCGCGCGCACCGTCAGCCCTGTCGTCCTTCGCCTGCGGTGAACGTGTCGATATGCGAAAGGAGCCAAGATGACACACACCCGATACGCCTTTATCAAAGCCAACTGGCACACCGAAATCGTCAGCCGCGCGCTGGACGGATTTACCCAGGTGATCCCCCCCGACCGGATCGATGTCTATGACGTGCCCGGCGCGTTCGAAATGCCGCTGCTGGCGCGCGATCTGGCGATGACCGGCCGCTACGGTGCCGTGGCCTGCGCCGCGCTGGTGGTAGATGGCGGGATTTACCGGCACGAGTTTGTCGCCCAAGCGGTGGTGGACGGGCTGATGCGGGCCGGTCTGGACAGCGGCGTGCCGGTGCTGTCGGTGTCGCTGACACCGCACCAGTATCACGAAGGCCCGCATCACAGCGCGATCTTCGCCGCGCATTTCGTCGAAAAGGGCCGCGAGGCCGCCGAGGCAGCACTGATGATCGGCCGGGCCCGCGCGGCGCTGGCCGCCTGACGGCGCTTTCGTCCTTACAGGCACCCCCGCAACCATGCGGGGGGCGCCTTCAGTCGGTCACGAACTCGGTGCGCGCATAGCCCTGCAGATAGAGCAACGCCGTCAGGTCGCCGTGGTTGATCCGCACATCACATTCGGCGGCCACACTTGGCTTGGCATGCAGCGCCACGCCGGTTCCCGCGCGCCCCAACATGCCCAGATCATTGGCCCCGTCCCCCACCGCGATCACATCCGCCTCGGACAGGCCCAGCCGCGCGGTGATCTGCTCCAGCGCCTCGACCTTTGCCTGCCGTCCCAGAATGGGGCGCGCCACGTCTCCGGTCAGTTGGCCATTGTCAGCCAGCAATGTGTTGGCGCGATGCTCATCGAACCCCAACGCCCCCGCCACCCGAGCGGTAAAGGCCGTGAAGCCTCCCGACACCAGCGCCGCATGGCCGCCATTGGCCCGCATCGTCGCTACCAGCGCCCTGCCCCCCGGCATGAAGGTGATTCGCTCGGCCAGAACCATGGCGATGATGCTCTCGGAAAGCCCTTTCAGCAGGCCGACACGCTCGATCAGCGCGCCCTCGAAATCAATCTCACCATTCATCGCGCGCGCGGTGATCGCCCGGACATGATCGCCGACGCCGGCCTCTTCGGCCAATTCGTCGATACATTCCTGCTCGATCATCGTGCTGTCCATATCGGCCAGCAGCATGGTCTTGCGCCGGCCCGCCTGCGGTTGCACCACCAGATCGACACGCAGCTTTTGCAGGTCGTCCCACACCTGCCAGCGGTTTTCCGGCATCCGCGTCAGCGCGAATTCCGCCGCCTCGTCAGGACAAAGCCACTGTGCGTCACCCCCGCCCCAGGCATTTCGCAGATTTTCGACAAGCGCGGGATCAAGCGTGCCCGGCGCGGCAATCAGTGTGGCGGTGAACATGGTGTTAATCCTTGGCTATCAAAGGGATAGATGGTTGGCGCTGCGCGCGGCGGCGCACCCTGCCCCTGCCGCTGGGGATGCCCCCGAAATGTCCAATCATGGTCTCCCGCGTCGCATTTATCGCCTCAAGCGGCGCTATAGCCGCATTTCTGCGCTTGCGAAAGGCCCGGACTGGCCGTATGTCCGGCGGTGGGACACCCTTCCCCAACGAAGGGCGCTTATCTGGAAGGATAGCATCAATGGCTATACAACAACCGGCATCGCGGCCGGCCAATCCGCGTTTTTCTTCTGGCCCCTGTGCCAAACCCCCCACATTCAATGTTGCCAAACTGGCCGACGCCCCCTTGGGTCGCAGCCACCGTGCCGCTGTCGGCAAGGCGCGGCTGAAATCGGCCATCGAAGGCACCCGCACCGTGCTGGGCATCCCTGACGATTACCGCATCGGGATCGTGCCCGCCTCTGATACCGGCGCGGTCGAGATGGCGATGTGGAACCTGCTGGGTGCGCGCAAGGTCGAGATGCTGGCTTGGGAAAGCTTTGGCGCGGGCTGGGTGACGGATGTCGTGAAACAGCTCAAGCTGGACGCAGAGATCAAGACCGCCGATTACGGCCAGATCGTTGATCTCAGCACCGTCGATACCGACAATGACGTCGTTTTCACATGGAACGGCACCACCTCGGGCGTGCGCGTCCCGAATGGCGACTGGATCAAATCCGACCGCGCGGGCCTGACCATCTGCGATGCCACTTCCGCCGCCTTCGCTCAGGACCTGCCCTGGGACAAGCTGGATGTGACCACCTTCAGCTGGCAGAAAGTTCTGGGCGGCGAGGCCGCGCATGGCATGATCGTGCTCAGCCCCCGCGCAGTGGAGCGGCTTGAAAGTTACACGCCCCCCTGGCCCCTGCCCAAGATCTTCCGCCTGACCAAAGGCGGCAAGCTGATCGAAGGTATCTTCGAGGGTGCGACGATCAACACGCCGTCGATGCTGGCGGTCGAAGATTACCTGCTGGCGCTCGACTGGGCGCGCTCGGTGGGTGGCCTCTCGGGCCTGATCGCCCGCGCGGACGCCAACACGAAGGTGATCGCGGATTTCTGCGATGCGCGTGACTGGATCGGCAACCTTGCCGTCGATCCCGCCACACGCTCCAACACCTCGGTCTGTCTCAGCTTCACCGATCCGCGCATCGCGGACGGCGCCAGTTTTGCCAAGGCCGTCGCCAAACGGCTGGAGGCCGAAGGCGTGGCGCTCGATATCGGCGCCTACCGTGATGCACCTCCGGGCCTGCGCATCTGGTGCGGCGGCACGGTCGAGACCTCCGATCTGGCGGCACTGATGCCTTGGATCGACTGGGCATACCAATCCCAAATCGCGAACCTGCCGGGCTAGAGCCCTGCCTACGGCGCGCAGGCAGGCCGGGCTTCAGCCCGGCACGCCATGCACCGCCCCGTTACCGACGCGATACCGACGTAATACCGACATCAGAACTGGAGCCCCAAATGGCACCCAAAGTACTCGTCTCCGACAAGCTCTCCGAAACCGCCGTGCAGATCTTCCGCGACCGCGGCATCGACGTGGATTTCCAGCCCGACCTGGGCAAGGACAAGGAAAAACTGGCCGAAGTGATCGGCCAGTATGACGGCCTCGCCATCCGGTCCGCCACCAAGGTGACCGAGAAGATCCTCGCCGCCGCCGACAACCTCAAGGTCATCGCCCGCGCGGGTATCGGCACCGACAATATCGACAAGGTCGCCGCCTCGAAAAAGGGTGTGATCGTGATGAACACGCCCTTCGGCAACATGATCACCACCGCCGAACATGCCATCGCGATGATGTTCGCCGTGGCCCGCCAAATCCCCGAGGCCAGCGCATCAACCCATGCCGGCAAATGGGAAAAGTCCAAATTCATGGGGGTCGAGCTGACCAACAAGACATTGGGCGTTATCGGTGCCGGCAATATCGGCGGCATCGTTTGCGACCGAGCGCGCGGGCTCAAGATGAAGGTCATCGCCTATGATCCCTTCCTCGGTCAGGAAAAGGCCGACAAGATGGGCGTTGAAAAGGTCGAGCTGGAAGAGCTGCTGACCCGCGCCGATTTCATCACCCTTCACGTCCCCCTGACGGACCAGACCCGCAACATCCTCAGCCGTGAGGCACTGGAAAAAACCAAGCCCGGCGTGCGCATCATCAACTGCGCCCGTGGCGGTCTTGTTGACGAAGAGGCGCTGGCCGATCTGCTGAAATCCGGCCATGTCGCTGGTGCGGGCTTTGACGTCTTCGCCGAGGAACCCGCAACCGAGAACCCGCTGTTCGGCCTGCCGAACGTGGTCTGCACCCCACATCTGGGCGCGGCCACCACCGAGGCACAGGAAAACGTGGCGCTGCAAGTGGCCGAGCAGATGTCGGATTACCTGCTGACCGGTGCCGTCACGAACGCGCTGAACATGCCCTCGGTGACTGCCGAAGAGGCCAAGGTCATGGGCCCGTGGATCAAGCTTGCCGACCATCTGGGCGCCTTCATCGGCCAGATGACCACCGAGCCGATCAAGGCGATCAACATCCTCTATGATGGTGTCGCATCGGATATGAACCTGGCAGCCCTGACCAGCGCCGCCGTGGCGGGTATCATGAAATCGGTCAACCCCGAGGTAAACATGGTTTCCGCCCCCGTGGTGGCCAAGGAACGCGGCGTCAAGATCAGCACCACCAAGCAGGACAAGTCCGGCGCATTCGAGGGTTATATCAAGCTGACCGTGGTCACGGATCAACGTGAACGCTCCATCGGTGGCACAGTGTTCTCGGATGGCAAACCTCGCTTCATCCAGATCAAGGGTATCAATATCGACGCTGAAATCGGCGAATACATGCTCTACACTACCAACCGCGACGAGCCGGGCATTATCGGTGCCCTGGGCCAGACGCTGGGCGGCAACGGGGTGAACATCGCCAACTTTACCCTTGGTCGAATCGCTCCGGGTGGCGAGGCGATTGCCCTTCTCTATGTCGATGCGCCGGTACCACAGAATCTGATCGAAAAGCTGCACGAAACCGGCCTCTTCCAGCAGATCAAGCCGCTCCACTTCGACGTCGGCTGAACCTGTCACGCGGCCCGGGGCACGTCCGGGGCCGCGTGCTTGTGCCTTGCCTGGCCTGTCCCCGCGTTCCATAGTCAGCCCCGGAAAGGGGCCTTTGATGAGTGTGCAGGACCAGCTAAAGGCAGCGATTTCGGCGCGGCGCGATGACCTTATCGCGCTGACGCAGGATCTGATCCGCATTCCCACGCTCAACCCGCCGGGCACGCATTACCTGGAAATCTGCGAATATCTCGAACGCCGCCTGCTGGGCACGGGCTTCGAGACAGAGCTGATCCGAGCCACAGGTGCACCGGGCGACAGCGACCAATACCCGCGCTGGAACATCGTAGCACGGCGCGCAGGCACCGATGCGGGCGACTGCGTGCATTTCAACAGCCATATCGACGTGGTCGAGGTCGGCCATGGCTGGACGGTTGATCCCTTCGGCGGCGAAGTCATCGACGGCAAGATCCATGGGCGCGGCGCCTGCGACATGAAAGGCGGGCTGGCCGCCTCGATCATCGCCGCCGAGGCCTTTGTCGAAACCTGCCCCGACTACGCAGGCGCGATCGAGATCAGCGGAACAGCGGACGAGGAATCCGGCGGCTTTGGCGGCGTCGCCTACCTGGCCGAGCGCGGCTATTTCGATCCCGCCCGCGTACAGCATGTCATCATCCCCGAACCCCTGAACAAGGAGCGCATCTGCCTAGGCCATCGCGGCGTCTGGTGGGCCGAGCTGGAAACCAAGGGCGAGATCGCCCACGGCTCGATGCCCTTTCTCGGGGATTGCGCGGTGCGCCACATGGGGGCCGTGGTGGCCGAGATGGAGCGCAGCCTGTTTCCCGCGCTGGCCGCACGCCGCACCGATATGCCAGTGGTGCCCGACGGCGCGCGTCAGTCCACGCTCAACATCAACTCGATCCATGGCGGCGAGCCAGAACAGGCGTTGGACTATACCGGCCTGCCCAGCCCCTGCGTGCCCGACCGCTGCCGCATGGTGATCGACCGGCGATTCCTGATCGAAGAGGACATCACCGAGGTCGAGGCCGAATTCCGTGCCATGCTTGCCCGTGTCGGCGCCGCGCGCACCGGATTTGACTATGATCTGCGCGAACTGCACCGTGTCCTGCCCAGCATGACCGACAGGGATGCGCCCATCGTCACCACCGTCGCCCGCGCGATCGAGGCGACGCTGGGCCACCCGCCGGATTACGTGGTCAGCCCCGGCACCTATGACCAGAAACATATCGACCGGATCGGGCGGCTGAAGAACTGCATCGCCTATGGGCCGGGAATTCTCGACTTGGCGCATAAACCTGACGAATATGTCGGGATCGACGACATGGTGCAGGCTGCGCAGGTGATGGCTTTGAGCCTGGCAGAACTGCTGGTGCCCGTAGACCCTTGATTTGTGCCTATCCCCGGCCCGGCATTGCCGGGAAACGCCACGCGCGCAGGCGTGGCTGGAGTTTACGTGGCATAGGGTGAATTGAAGGCATGCCGGAAGTAGTCATAAATCAATTGCATCTGAGGTGAAAAACCGGCGTCCCTGCGCCAGGCCAGCCCGACATCCATCGTCGGCACCGGCGTTTCGGTCATGACCGTGGCGATGCGCTTACCCTCCAGCGACCATGGCCGATACACCATGTCCGACAGGATCGCGACCCCCTGCCCGTTGGCCACCATCGAGCGAACGGCCTCGACCGACGAGGTGCGCAGACTGACCTTCGGCTGGACCTTCTGCTGGCTCCAGTATTTCATCGCGGTGTTCGCCGCTTCGTCGACGGTCAGCATTATATAATGCTCTTCGGCGATGTCGTCGAAATCCACCTTGGTGCGATGTGCAAAGCGGTGACCGCTGGACACCCACAACCGCCGGGTGGAGCGCATCAGGGTTTCGCAATCCAGCTCGGGGTTACTGATGTTCGATGTAAGCAGAACCGCGATATCGAACCGGTCAGATAACAGCCCCTCTTCAATGCTGTCGCGGTTCTGCTCGAACAGGCGAATATCCAGATTGGGATGCAGGCGGCGTAGCCGATCCAGATGAAAGGGAAGGAAATACCCGATTACCGTATAGCTGGCAGCAATGCGAATCGTGCCCGAACTGCCCGAGTTGCGATGCCGCAGGCTTTGGGCTTCTTCGACCTTCGACAGGATCGCATAGGCCGACGTCAGCAGATCGCGCCCGGCGTCGGTCAGTTCCATGCCGTGATGGGTGCGCAGGAACAACGTCGTGCCCAGCGAGGTTTCCAGCTCGCGAATCGCGGCGGTGACCGAGGATTGCGAGATCGACAGGGCCGTGGCAGCGCGGCTGACCTGCCCTGTCTCGGCGGTGGCGACAAAATATTTCAACTGTCGAAAATTCAACGCGCCCTCCCAAACCAACACAGAATTATCGGAATTTCCGATAATGTTGCATCAGAAATCTGAAATTTACAAACACTCTTCTTCATTGCAAGCTTCCTCGTGGCAACCTGAAGGGGGGATGTTTGATGCGTACGATTGTCGATCTCAATTGCGACATGGGCGAGGGTTTTGGCCATTGGACCTACGGCGACGCTCCCGATGAAGCACTCATGGCGATCATCAGTTCCGCCAATGTGGCCACCGGATTTCACGCGGGCGACCCCAATTCTATGAACCGGGTTGCCGCGCTGGCCAAGGCGCATGGCGTCGGGCTTGGTGCGCACCCTTCCTACAATGATTTGCAAGGGTTCGGGCGCCGCCGCATCGACGCCGCCACGGACGAGCTGGTCAACGATATCCTTTACCAGATCGGTGCCCTGCGGGAATTTGGCCGCCGTCACGACGTGACGTTGAGCCATGTCAAACCGCATGGCGCCCTCTATATGGAGGCGGCGCGCAACGAGGAACTGTCGCGCCATCTGGTCGAAACCTTGCAGCAGACGAGTCCCGACTTGATCCTGTTCTGCATGGGAGCGTCCAAGACCTATGAGGTGGCCAAGCGGCTTTCACAGCCGGTGGTGCGCGAATTCTATTCCGACCGAGAATATGGCGACGACGGGATTATCGTTTTCACCCGCAAGCCGACGGCGATGGATCCCGATACCATCGCGCAAAAATGCCTGCGCGCCTGCAAAGAAGGCAAGGTCGAAACCGCCAGCGGCAAGGTGATCGACGTCGCGTTTGAATCGATCTGCGTTCATTCCGATACGCCCGGTGCGGTCCAGATCCTCAGCGCCATTCGAAAGACACTGAACGAAAACGATATCTCCATTGCCCCCGCCAGGGACGTCTTGGCGCAGAGCAGTGATACCTGAGACCTTTTCAAGGAGACACGACTCATGGCTGACATCCAGTCCCCGGTTCCCGGCACATTCTATCACCGCCCCTCGCCCGAAGACGCCGCTTTCAAATCTGCAGGCGACAGTGTTGCCGTCGGCGACACCATCGGGTTGGTCGAGGTGATGAAATCCTTCATCGAAGTGCAAGCCGAAGAGGCAGGCACCTTCGCGGGTTACGAAATCGAGAACGAAGCACCCGTCTCGGCGGGTGACGTTCTGGCGAAGTTGAAGTGAAATGAGCATCCAGCGCCTTTTCATTGCCAACCGTGGCGAAATCGCCGTGCGCATCGTGCGGGCTGCGAAAACGCTGGGTATCCATACAATTCAGGCCCATTCCGAGGCCGATGCCGACATGCTGGCCGTGCGCATGGCCGATGAGGCCGTCTGCATAGGCCCGGCACAAGCCGCGAAATCCTACCTGGACATTGACGCGGTCGTTGGGGCGGCACGGGATGTGGGCGCCGACGCGGTGCATCCGGGCTACGGCTTTCTCGCCGAAAGCCCGGCCTTTGCCCGCGCCGTGACCGAGGCCGGGATGGTCTTTGTCGGCCCGTCCGCTGACACGATCCAGAGCATGGGCGACAAGGTATCGGCCCGCCAGGCCGCCGAGGCGGCGGGCGTTCCTGTCGTCCCCGGATCGGACGGGCGGGTGGATGACATGGACCTCGCCGCCAAGCTGGCGGATCAGATCGGCTATCCGGTGATGATCAAGGCCAGCGCCGGTGGCGGCGGGCGCGGCATCCGCATCGCCGAAACACCCGAAGAGCTGGCCAAGCTGGCGCCGCAGGCCCGCCAAGAGGCTCAGGCCGCTTTCGGCGACGGCGGTATCTATATCGAAAAGGTCATCCGCCAGCCGCGCCATATCGAAGTGCAGATCCTGGGCGACGGCACCCACGCCGTCCATTGCTTCGAGCGTGAATGCTCGCTTCAGCGCCGCCGCCAGAAAGTGTGGGAAGAAGCGCCCGCTTTCGATCTGCCCGAGGCCACGCGACAGGCCATGTGCCAAAGCGCCGTCGATCTGGCCGAAGCCGTGGGATACCGCGGTGCCGGGACGGTCGAATACCTCTATGACCGGCAGGCGGATGCGTATTACTTCATCGAGATGAACACGCGTATCCAGGTCGAACACCCGGTCACCGAGATGATCACCGGTCTTGATCTGGTTGCCCTGATGATCCGCATCGCGGGGGGAGAGCCCCTGCCGATCTCTCAGGACGACATCAAGCTGAATGGCCATGCCATAGAAGTGAGGCTCAACGCCGAAGACCCTCTGAATAAATTCATGCCGTTTCCCGGCAAGGTCGCCGCGCTGGATCTGCCGGAGTCGGACGGCATCCGCGTCGATCACTTTCTCTACGAAGGCTATCAGATACCACCTTTCTACGATTCACTCATCGGCAAGCTGATCGTCCACGCGGGCACCCGCGAACAGGCAATCGACAAGATGCAGGCCGCGCTTGATGACATCCGGATCGACGGCCTCAAGACCACCATCCCGCTGCACAAGGCACTGGCACGGTCCGATGACCTGCGCGCGGGCCGTATCCATACCCAATGGCTGGAGCCGTGGCTGGACGCGGGCAATCTCACCGACCAGACAGGAGGAGCATCGTGAAGACACGGTATTCATACGGCGGCGACGAGCATATCTTCGTCGAGATGGATGAGGAGATGTCGCTGGACGCGTTTTTCAAATCCCTCGCCATGAACAACGCGGCGCGCGAAGCGAACATCGAAGGCGTGCGCGAGATCTGCCCCGCCAACGCGTCCTTCCAGGTGCGTTACGACCCCGAGGTGATCGCGCCCGACGCGATGATGGCCAAGCTGAAAGAGTTGGAGAAGAAAGCCGAGAACGCCGAAAAACGGCTGGAAACGCGCATCATCGAAGTGCCCGTGTTTTATCAGGATCCGTGGACACATGACTGTGTCATGCGCTTTCGCGAGCGGCATCAGGATCCTTCGGGCACCGATCTGGACTATGCCGCACGCATCAACGGCTATGACAGTGTCGAGAGCTTCATCGAGGCACATCACTCGGCGCCGTGGTTCGTGTCGATGGTCGGCTTTGTCTCTGGTCTTCCCTTCCTGTACCAACTCGTCGAACGCGACAAGCAGATCGAGGTGCCGAAATACCTCAAGCCGCGCACCGACACCCCCAAGCAGACGGTCGGGTATGGCGGGTGCTTTTCCTGCATCTATTCCGTGCGCGGTGCGGGCGGTTACCAGATGTTCGGGATCACGCCGCTGACCATCTTCGATGCCGACCAGAAGGTGAGTTATCTCAAGGACTTCATGGTTTTCTTCAAGCCCGGCGACATCGTCAAATGGAAGCCCATAGACCGCGCCGAGTATGACCGCATCCTGAAGGCAGTCGAGGATGGCACTTACCAGCCGCGCATCGCCAAGGTCACTTTTGATCTAGAGGAATTCAACGGCGACATGGAAGGCACCAACGCCAAGCTGATGGAGGCTCTCAATGACGTTTGAAGTTGTCAAACCCGGCCTTTTGACCACCATTCAGGATCTGGGGCGCCCGGGCTATTTTCACCTTGGCATTCCCGAAGGCGGCGCGATGGACCGCGCAGCGATGCGCATCGCCAACATGCTGGTCGGCAACCCCGAGGATGCCGCAGGGCTCGAGGCCGTGTTCATCGGCCCCGAACTGACGTTCAACGACGATACGCTGGTCGCCGTATGCGGCGCCGAAATGCCGATCCTTGTCGATGGAGAGGCGCGTGACGGTTGGTCGTCCTTCATGGTCAAGGCAGGCCAGACGTTGAAATTCGGTTTCCTCAAAACCGGCGCACGCATCTACATCGCTTTCGCGGGCGGCATCGACACGCCCCCGGCCCTGGGCAGCCGTGCAACCTACCCCATCGGCGCGTTGGGCGGCTTTGAAGGCCGCGCATTGGCGGCGGGGGATGTCGTGCCGGTCGGCGCGGCAACGTCCAATGCCAAGGAACGCACGCTGGACAAGAGCCTGCTGGCCGAGTTGCCCAAACCGGCCGAACTGCGCGTTCTTCCCGGCCTCTACTGGCACCGCCTGACCGAAGCCTCGCAAGATCAGTTTTTCGCGGACGAATGGAAGGTAGCGCCCGAGGCTGACCGCATGGGATACCGTTTCCGCGGCGGCAACCCGATGGAATTCGTCGAGCGCGAGCAGCCCTTCGGTGCCGGCTCGGACCCGTCGAACATCGTCGATGGTTGCTATTCCTACGGTTCGATCCAGGTACCCGGTGGAACCGAACCCATCGTGCTGCACCGCGACGCGGTCTCGGGCGGGGGCTATTTCACCATCGGCGCGATCATCTCGGCGGATATGGACCTGATCGGTCAGCTGCAACCCAACACACCCGTCCGTTTCGTACGGGTAGACATGGATAAGGCCCTCACGGCCCGCCAAGAGCGCAAGGATCGACTGCAGAAAATCCGCAAATCCCTGTCCTGACAGGGGTTTGCACTCAACCCAAAACGCGGGCTGGCCCGCAGGCCAGCTTGCGAGGGCAAACAAGGAACCGGAAATGCAGACCGCACCTACCAGCAAGCGACCTGCGACATCTTTGGGATCTCCGAAGGCCGTGGGGCTCGGGCCTGCCGGCATTGAGCGGACGAATGACCTGAACCAGTTAAAAGGGGCGAACCAACCTATGGTGGCAAAGCCCAAAGTCCACAGCGACGGCAGGCAGCATTTGTACGCTATTCCATTCCAAATTGGCCGCTCACGACCAATAACGCGGCCAAAACCGACAGGATAGTAGAGGAAACGCGTCGGCATGAGCTGAGTCGATATGAGGTGCGTTCCTTGGTGGCTGTCCCCAAAAATACGCAACAACGATAAAATGAACTAGGAGGTTCACAATGAAGAAACTGTTTTCCAGAGTGTCCGTTTCGGCGCTGGCCATTGCGTCAATGGCAACGATGGCATCCGCCGAAGGCCCCCTGTGGCCCTTCGACGTGGTCAATGCGGCCGATGGCAAAGCCGAGATCACCCCGTACACGGGATTGGAAAAGGCCGAAAAGCCTTGGCATATCTGCGTCCTGTTCCCGCATATGAAAGACAGCTACTGGGTCGGCGTCAACTACGGCATCGTTGATCAGGCGCGCAAGCTCGGGGTCAAGGCGACGATCCTCGAAGCTGGTGGATACACCGAAGCGGCCAAGCAGGTGTCGCAGTACAATGACTGCATGGCACTGGGCGTGGATGCGATCGTGATCGCCGCGATTTCCGAGGCTGGCCTTGCCAAGAGCATGTCCGAAGGCAAGGAAAAAGGCATCGTTCAGGTTGGCGTGATCAACCCGATGAGCGATGTGGCAGACGCGCGGATCTTTGCAAACTATGATGACGCAGCCGAAGCCGGGGCGAAATTCCTCGTCGATATGGCGGGCGACAAACCGATGCGCATGGTCCATTTCCCTGGCCCCCAAGGCTCCGGTTGGGCCGAAGCTTCGACCGAAGGCGTCAAGCGTGCGATTGAAGGCAGCAGCATCGAACTGCTCGAGGCCAAGTATGGCGACACCGGCAAGAGCATCCAGTTGCGTCTGGTCGAGGATGCGTTGCAGGCCTATGGCGATGTGAACATCGTTTACGGTACTGCCGTGACCGCCGAAGTCGCCGCGCAAGCGCTGGAAGAAGCCGGAAACGATGATGCCATCGTCGCGGCCTACTATTCCAACGAAGGCATGGTTGACCTGGTTCGTTCCGGCGTGGTGACAGCAACCGTGACCGAATCCCCGGTCATGGAAGCCCGCATCGCGATGGACATGGCCGTGCGTATCCTTGAGGGCAAAGAGCACCTGACCAACCTGCGCCCATCCATGACCGTGGTGACCAAGGACAACATCGGCGATATCGACCTGACACGCGCCTTCGCGCCTGCGGATTTCGATCCGGTGTATTCGGTCGAGTAAGAACTGATGAACGCAACATCAACTGGTCCGGGCGAAGTCATTTCGCCCGGCACCCCCTTGGTCGAGATCTCGCATCTGGACAAATCCTATGGCGCCTTCAAGGCGCTGGAGGACATGCAGTTCGAATTGCGGGCCGGCGAGGTCCATGTGCTGTTTGGCGAAAACGGCGCTGGCAAGTCGACGCTGATCCAGATCATCTGCGGTGTGCAAAACTATGACAGCGGCGAATATCGCCTCTTTGGCGAGACGCTGACCGGGCTCACCCCCGCGGTGGCCCATGAAAAAGGCGTGAGCATCGTCTTTCAGGAGTTCAGCCTGATCCCCGAGATGACCGTCGAGGAGAACCTGTTTCTCGGACACGAAATCACCGGCGGCTGGCGGCTGGCGAAATCCGCAATGCGGGCCAAAGTGCAATCGGTTCTGAACCGGCTTGGATTCAAGCTGGATCCCGCTGCACGTGTCAGCACCCTGCGCCGTGCGCATCAGCAAATGGTCGAAATCGCCAAGGCATTGCTTTGGGACTGCCGGGTTCTCATTCTTGATGAGCCGACCGCATCCCTGACAGATCAGGAAGCGGCACAGCTTTTCGATATCATTGAGCAGTTGCGCGACGAGGGGCTGGGCATCATCTATGTCTCGCACCGTATGCCCGAAATCACACGCCTCGCGGACCGGATCACCGTGCTGCGCGACGGCAAGTACATCACGACAGTGAACCAAGCCGACACTTCCGAAAAGGAGCTCGTCCAGCTGATGACGGGCCGGTCCTTTGACAGCTTTTTCCCGCAGATCGCACGCAATCCGGGCGAGACCGTTCTGACCTTCGAAGACGTGACTTTGCAAAGCGGCCATGCCAAGAACCTGAGTTTTTCGGTGCGCCGTGGAGAGGTGCTGGGCTTTGCCGGGCTGGCTGGCTGCGGCAAGTCGGAAGTGCTGCGCGCGGCCTTCGGCTTGGAAAAGATCGCGACGGGTCGGATCACCGCGAATGGCGTCGCGCTGGAAAAACACAACCCCCGCAAGGCTCTGAGCAGCCGGATATGCTATTTCCCGTCAGATCGCTCGACCGAAGGGCTGGCGATGCATCAGAGCCTGACTTTCAACAGCACCATCGCGGCGCTGGACGATCCGGTTTTTTCGCGCCGCAAGACTCTTTTGAACCGACGCGCAGAGCGCGGGTTCACCGAAAAGATGATCGACAAGCTGAAGATTCGCACACCCGGTTTGACGGCCAAGGCCGACCAGCTGTCGGGCGGCAACAAGCAAAAGCTGATGATTGCGCGCGGCCTGTCGCGTGAATTCGACGTGTTCTTGTTCGACGAACCAACCGTCGGCGTCGATATTCAGGCCAAGCTGGAAATCTATGACGTCATCAAGACCCTGACCGAAGAGGGCAAGGCCGTGGTGATTGCGTCGTCCGAACTGGCCGAAGTGATGCACATGTCGCACCGTGTCATCGTCATGCGCGAGGGGCGCATCGTCGGCGAACTGGATGGCGAGGCCGTCACCGAAAGCGCAGTGTTGTCGCATTTCTTTGATCACGACAACAAAAGCCAGGCAGAGGAACAACACGCATCATGACGGCAATAGCTGCAAGTCAACAAAGCCGCCTCGGCAGGGTCATGAAGGCCATCGGCATTCTGCCGGTCGTCCTGATCATCACATGCATTCTGCTGGCGCTGTACGAGCCACGCTTCCTGCGGACATCGAACCTGATCAACGTTCTGCGCAATGCGTCGTTTCTGGCGATCATTTCCGCCGGTCAGATGCTGGTCATCATCGTTGGTGGTTTTGACATTTCCGTGGGTGCCATCGTGGCACTGACCAGTGTCAGTACCGCGCTTTCCATGGTGGGGCTTTCCACAATCGGCATCGAAAGCGCGCCGCTGATCGTTTTGCTGGGCTGTCTGGCAGGATTGGTCCCCGCACTTGTCGTGGGAATCGTGAACGGTTTCTTCGTCAGCGTAATGAAAATCTCGCCCTTCATGGTAACTATCGGCACCATGACCATGGCGGCCGGGATCGCAGGTTATGTGACCGGAGGCACGCCGATCTATGACATGCCCGAGCTTTTCACCCGCGAAATCGGGCGCGGCCGGTTCCTTGAACTGCCCTATATCGTCTACGCCGCGGCAATCGTGCTGCTGGCCTTGTGGTACATGCAGACCCAGACCCGTCTGGGACGGTATTTCTATGCCGTGGGCGGCAACGAGAAAGCCTCAAGGCTTTCGGGTCTGAATACGCGCAAATACATCTGGCTGGCCTACATTCTCAGCGCCCTGCTGGCCGGAATCGTCGGCATCTTCCTGACCGCACGCGTGGGCTCGGGCGAAGCGACGCTTGGCAGCACTCTCATGCTCGAGAGCATTTCGGTCGCCGTCATCGGCGGCGTGGCCCTGAAGGGCGGTGTCGGTCGTATCCAGATGGTCGCGCTCAGCGCAATTTTCCTGTCGGTCCTCAGCAACGGGATGAGCCTCGCACGGATCGATAGCAAAAATCACATCATCATCATCGGCCTGGTCATCATCATCGCCGTCGCCGCCGAAAGCTATCGCGAAAACCGCAGGAGCAGGCATGTCTGAGAAAACCCAAGCATACGGCATCGATCTTCGCGCAGTGGCGCCGCACCTGCTGTTGCCGCTGGCGATCCTCGGCGTGGTCGCGGTCTTTGCGATGCTGCAACCGGCGATGTTGTCGGCCGATAACGCCGTCAACATCATGAAACAGTCATCTCTGTTCTTTTTCGTGGCCTGTGCGCAGCTGGTCGTGATCATCACGCGCGGGTTCGACCTGTCGGTCGGCGCCACGGTTTCGCTGGTGTCTGTCGCGTCGTCCATGGCGATGACCGCGTTGCTCCCGTCGATCGGAGCAGGCGCCAGCATCTTCGTAGGGGTGGTGCTGGGGCTGTTGATCGGCGCGGCGATCGGTGCGGTGAACGGTGCGCTGGTGGCTTTTGGGCGGATCAACCCGTTTGTCGTCACCCTGGCGACGATGAGTGTCTTTACCGGGGTCGCAACAACGATTTCAGGCGGATTTCCGATTTTCAATCTGCCGGACGCCTTCACCTTTGCATTCAACCAGATGACGATTCTGCTGCTACCCATTCCACTGGTCATCGCGGGACTGGTCGCCTTTGCGCTGCATTTTTCTCTGACGCGCACCGTGCATGGCCGGGTGCTATATGTCCTCGGGGACAGCAACGAAGTGGCCCATGTCGGCGGACGGCGCGTCAAGGAACATCTGTTTCTGGCCTATGTCACCAGCGGCGTCCTGGCGTCGGTTGCGGGGCTGTTGATGACCGCGCAAACCGGATCGGGAGAACCGAACCTCGGCACCTCGCTGGTCCTGAGCAGTATTGCCGCGGCAGTGATCGGGGGGGCGTCGCTGCGCGGCGGAACGGGCGGTATCTCTGCGCCGGTCTATGGCTCTTTGCTGATCGTGTGCCTGTCCATCGGCATGAATCTGCAACAGATCAACGGATCGCTACAACCGGTGGTCATTGGGGCCATCCTCGTGTTCGGGGCCGCGCTGGATGCCTACCGCACGAAATCACGATAGGGCCCATCCGACGCGTGGCGCATGACAGTCTGCGACAAACGCCTTGGATGTGGTATTCTTCGAGTCATGGGGGGTTGCCTGTTTCACAACGCGACGAGGCAAGATTGGCGGAAAAGAGCGTACATCAGAGCCAAATGATTGTGCGTATTTCACCAAGTAATCAAGGCGGCGCCAACGGAAAGTAAAGCTTATTGACAGGTGGAGATTCGTCCAGGGTTTTTACCTCGACAGGAGAGAACATGTTTTTTTCGACCAAGCAATGCGACGGAGCGAACAAGAACCAGCTATGGGCCCGGGCTCTGTCCGAGACCTACTTTCCGCTTTCGACAGAATTCGCCAATGAGGCCGAGTTTGACGGCACGTTGCAATCCTGGTCGCTCGGCATCCTCGGGCTGTCACAGATGGAGGTCGACGGCACGCTCTACCGCCGCAAGAAAAGCCACTTTGCAAACGAGAAAGACAGCAGCCTTCTGATCACCATACCGCGATCGGAAGATGTCCACTTCACGCAGTCATCGCGGGATGCGCAATGCAGTCCCGGAGGCTTCTTGGTGGAGCGTGGCGATATCCCGTATGACTTCTGGCACAGCAAGCGCAACAAGCTTTGGGTGCTCAAGGTGCCGACAGCCAGCGTGAGGTCAAGGTTGGGTGCGACCGATCGGTTTGGCGCGCTGACATTTGATGCGACTCAAGGCGTCGGCATGTTTTTTGTCGGCGCGGTGCGCAACGCGATCGAGAATATCGAGACGATCAACGATGCTGCGCGCGAAATGGCGGGGCAGCACCTGCTGGACCTGCTCTGCCTGTCCATACGCGCGGACGATCGCATTCTGGACAGCAATTCGTCGACCATACGCGCCGCCCATCTGCAACGGGCCGAGCAATTCATTCGCGACAACTTGGCGAATCCAAAGCTGAATTCACAACTCGTCGCGGATTCCTGCGGGATATCGCTGCGCTACTTGCAGCGGCTCTTCGCCGAAAGTGGTCATTCCATAGTCGGTTACATACGGGACAAACGCCTGACGCGCTGTGACGAGGCATTGAAGATGACGAACGACACGACGACCGTGGCAAATATCGCTTACAAATGGGGGTTCTATGATCAGGCGCAATTCTGCAAGCACTACCGCGCGCGCTTTGGCTGCACTCCGACCGAAACCAGAAAAAAGAGCCGACTAGTAGCCGAAGAACAGAGCTAACTCCGGCCAGAGGCCCAAGAAAACCTGAACCAGTGAAAAGTCTCTTTCGAGAGGCACCGTAACGCTGTGCTTATGGCATGGCCACAGATGCAAGGAAGCAACATGACAAAATCCAGGGTAGCTGTCGATGTGGGTGGAACGTTCACCGATGTGTGCATCATGGACGAGGACACCGGCGAAATCCGTATCGAAAAGACACCGTCAACACCGGATGATCCGATGCGCGCGATCATGAACGGGGTCGCGGACGCAAAGGTGGACCTGGCGGATGTGACGATGTTCTCGCACGGGACCACCGTGGCGACCAACGCGCTGATCACCCGCAAATTGCCGCGCACGGCGATGGTCTGCACCGAAGGGTTCCGCGATGTCGTGGAAATTCGCCGCTCGAACAAGGAAGATCTCTGGGACACCTACAAGGATGTTGCCAAGCCCTATATCCCCCGGCGGGACCGGCTGACCGTCAAGGAACGCGTCGATGCGGCGGGCAAGATCCTTCAGGAACTGGACGAGGACGAGGCCCGCAAGGTGGCCGAAATCCTGAAGAAGCGCGACGTCAAAGCCATCGCCGTCTGCTTCATCAACTCTTACGTTAACGGCCAGAACGAACGGCGCATGAAAGAGATCCTCACCGAGGTGATGCCGGATGTGCATGTGTCGATCTCGTCCCAGATCATGCCCGAGATTTTCGAGCACGAGCGGTTCTCGACAACGATGGTAAACGCGGCGGTGTCGCCCGTGGTGGTCGATTATGTCTCGCGGCTGAGCGACAAGCTGAAAGATGGCGGTTACGCGCGCGATCTGCTGCTGCTGCATACCGGTGGCGGCGTGATGACCCCCGCCAGCGTCAAGGATTTCGCAGCCCGTCTGGCAGGATCCGGCATTGCCGCAGGCGCCATTGCCAGCCGTTTCATTGGCAACCTGTGCGGGTTCGAGAACTCCATCGGCTTCGACATGGGCGGAACCAGCACCGACGTGTCACTCGCCCACCATGGCGAGCCCATCATGACCAAGGACTGGTATATCGAATATGGCTACCCGATCCGCTTCCCCAGCATCGAGGTTCTGACCATTGGCGCTGGCGGTGGATCGCTCGCCTGGAAGGACGAGGGCGGTTCGCTTCGCAACGGTCCGCAATCGGCGGGCGCCTATCCGGGGCCTGCCTGCTATTCCAACGGGAACGAGGTTGCCACCAACAGCGACGCCAACCTGGTTCTGGGGCGTCTTGGCACCAGCCTTGCGGGCGGCGAGATCACGCTTGATCCCAAACTGGCGGAAAAGGCGGTACGCGAAACCGTGGCCGAACCCTTTGGCATGGAACTGCACGAGGCCGCAGAGGCGATCATCGACGTGGCCAACGCGAACATGGCCAATGCCGTGCGCCTTCTTTCCATCACCCGCGGCCATGATCCACGCGATTTCGCACTGGTCGCCTTTGGCGGCGCTGGTGCGTTGCACGGCGCGGAAGTGGCAAAAGAACTGTCGATCCCCGTCGTGATCGTACCGCCAAACCCCGGCGTCACCTCGGCGATGGGCTGCTTGCTGGTCGATATTCAGCATGATTTCTCTGACAGCTTCATGGCTGATGCCGCTACGACAAACCCCGAGGATCTGGAGGCCGCGTTCCATAAGATCGAGGCCGAAGCCGTCGATCGTCTGCGTCACGAGGGCGTCACCCCTGAAAACACGGTGCTGCAGCGCACGGTCGAGATGATGTACCAGGGTCAATGGCGCTCGCTTGCAGTTCCGGCCCCCTCCAAGGTCACCAGCACTCAGGATCTGATCGCCGGTTTCCACGAACAGCACGAGCGTGAATATAACTTCAGCCGCGAGGACGCGCCGGTGAGCATCTTCCGCGTCGGCGTCAAGGCCACCGGTGTGGTTCCCAAGGCGGAACTGCCCAAGCACGAAGTCGTGGAAAACACGCCGACACCTGCAGGCCAGCGCGATGTCTGGTTCGATGGCAAATGCTGCAAGGCCGACGTTTACGAGCGGGTGGATTTCAAGGCAGGCGCGCAATTCAGCGGCCCCGCCATCGTCGAACAGGTCGATTCAACGGTTGTCGTTCCGCCAAACACGACAGCAAAGGTCGATCAATACATGAACATTCTTATCCGGTGGAGGACTGAGGCATGAACAGCGTGACACAAAAAGAACTAGACCCGGTGACATTCGAGGTTCTCAAGAACTCTTTCATCACGTCCGTCGATCAGATGGCCGAACAGATGCTGCGCACCTGCTACTCCTTCGTGATCTACAACCGTGACTTTTCCAACGGATTGCATGACGCTGAAGGCAACTGCGTGGCGCAGGGTAATGCGGATATCGCTGTCCACGTCGGCACGCTGCACTATACCTGCAAGGACGTGATCCGCGTCTTCAAGGACGACATGTATCCCGGCGATGTCTATGCGATCAACGATCCCTACGCGGGCGGCACACATTTCAGCGACGTGCGCCTGATCCGCCCGATCTTTGACGAGGAAACGCTTATCGGTTTCTCGCAGTCAAACGGGCACTGGTCCGATCTGGGCGGTTCGGTCCCCGGCTCGTTCAACGTGACGGCCCATGAAATGTTCGGCGAAGCGGTGCGCATCACGCCGATCCGGCTGTTCCACAAGGGCAAGTTCTGCTCCGATGTGGCCAACATGATTGCCGCCAACACGCGCGATCCGGCCTCCATCATCGGCGACATCCATTCTCAGGCTCAGGCCACACAGGTCGCCGAACGTGAATTGCAGCGCCTTGTCGAAAAATACGGCCGCGATCAGGTCACGCAGGGCATGGACGCGGTGCAGGACTATGTCGAACGCTCTGTTCGTCAGCGGATTGCGGACCTGCCCGACGGCACATGGGAGGCGGTGGACTATATCGACCGTGATCCCGGCGCTGGCGAGGGCATGATCCCGATCCACATCAAGATGACGATCAAGGGTGATCAAATCACCTATGATTTCGAGGGTAGCCACCCCACGATCTCGTCGATCTACAACTCTGCCCATGGCGCGACATTCTCGGCCGTGGTTGCGGGCATGAAGACGTTCTTCCCCGACCTGCCGATGAACAGCGGCTTTTACCGTATGGTTGAGATCAAGACCCCAAAGAACAGTGTCGTGAGCGCGGAATGGCCCATCGCCGTCACCGGCTTCCTGATGCCGTTCGAGAAGATCATGAACGCGATCTTCGAGATGTGGTCCAAGATCATGCCGGAACGCGCCATCGCCTGCGCCTTCAACCTGGAATACCTGCTGGCGGGCGGCAACGACCTGCGCAAACCCGAGAAGCCGATCTACATGTTCTACGAATGGCTTCCCGGCGGCTGGGGCGGACGCAACGGCAAGGACGGCAGCGACGTGACAACCGCGTGTTTCGGCACCGGCCTGATGTCGCAGCCCTCGGAAGGCAACGAACGGGTCAACCCGACCCGTGCCGATGTTTTCCAGATCAAACAGGACAGCCCTGGCCCGGGCAAATGGCGCGGCGGCGCGGGTGTGATCAAGGCTTCGACGCTGCTTGAGGCGGAAAATACCGTGATGTCCTATATCTGCGACCGCGAAAGGGCCGTGGTCTGGGGCGTCGAAGGCGGCTTGCCGTCCATGCCGCATGGCTTGATGGTTCAACACGCCGATACGGGCGAAGAAACTTGGCTCGGTTCGGTGTTTTCCAACTACAAGATCAAGAGCGGTGACAAGTTCACCCGCCCGACTGCCGGCGGCGGTGGCTATGGCGACCCGATGGAGCGAGACCCCGAGCGGGTGCTGGAAGACGTGATCGATGAATATGTGTCGGTCGAGCGTGCCGAAAAGGACTACGGTGTCGTGATCAAGGTGATCGACAAGGACATGCTGGACTACGAGATCGACCACGACGCTACCGAAAAGGCGCGCGCCTATATCCGTGCGAACCGGGTCGAATGGGCGCGGATGGACCCTGAAAAGGTCTCGGAAATGTACAAGGCCGGCGAGATCGACGAAATGGACGCCGTGCGCAAATACGCCGTGATCATGGACTGGGGCACCGGAGAGTTGATGCCCAAATCGACCGAACAGTTCCGCGAAAGCTTTGAGAAGCGCTCTGTCGCACATTGGAGCTGATCCCGCTTTGAAACGAAATCTTCCCCGCCAATCTGGCGGGGAAGCACGCGCTGCCCCCCAACCGGATTGGACTGCGACCGTGGATTCAGCAAATACCGACGCCCTTTTCCTGCGTCCGACCGACATCAAGGCGGCGCTAGTTGCAATGGACGGTGGCGCGGTTCCGGTTGCAGGTGGCACCTGGGTCATGCGCGCGTCGCTGCGCGGTGACAGCAATGATCAAGCTTTTGTATCCCTGTCGCAGATCGATGCATTGCATGAGGTCGCCGAGGGCGAAGATTTTCTGCGCATCGGTGCGCTTGTCACACACGACCACCTCGCCGATTTTGCGCGCAACCTGCCTGAATTGGGTGCGCTGACGCAGGCGGCGGGAATGTCCGCCAATCCGGCAATTCGCAGAACAGCCACCATCGGCGGCAACATTTGCGCGCGCGGGTTTACCGCCGCTGATCTGGTGCCTGCCCTTCTGGCACTGAATGCGACCGTCGAGGTTCATTCCAGCTCTCGCCAGGATACGACGCCCATTGCGGAGTACCTGCAGGCTCGCACGCAACGGCGGGCCGCCGGCCTCCTTACCACCATCTCTGTGCCCCGCAAGCGGGGCCATTCGGCCCATGCCCGGGCGCTATTGCGTAAGGCGGGTGAATACCCGATCGCGAATATCAGCGCTTTCATCGACATGGACGCGAACAATACCATCAAGACAGTGCGCATCGCTGTGGGCGCCGTCGAAGCCATGCCGAAACGCTGGCACAGCTTGGAAAAAGCGCTGCTGGGGCAACCATTCAGCGCAGACGCCGCAGACATGGCACGCGACCTGCTTGACGATTTCACGCCGCGTGACAGCGTCGATGCGCCGGACTGGTATCGCCTGCGTGTCCTGCCCGGTCTGGTCCGGCAGGCATTTGCGTCGATCACCGATCAATCGCGGGAAGATGCATAGATGGCTGTTACGTTCACACTCAACGGCCAGCAGCGCCGTTACTCAGGTGATCCCAGAACATCGCTCATGGATGCCTTGCGCCGTGATTTTCGCCTGACCGGCACCAAGGATGTCTGCGGCGAAGGTTTCTGCGGCGCTTGCCTCGTCCATATCGACGGCGTGCCCAAAGTGTCGTGCCTGTTGCCCATTGGCGCAGTGGAAGGGGCCGATGTAACGACCATCGAAGGGGTCGGCGATCTTGGTACGCTCAACCCCGTGCAGCAGGCATTCGAGGATTTCGATGTCGTGCAATGCGGCATGTGCTTTCCGGGAATGGTGATGACCCTGTCGCATTTCCTGCAAGACAACCCGAGACCCAGCCGGGACGAGGTGAAATCCGCGCTGGTGGGCAATATCTGCCGTTGCACTGGCTACGAGCGAATTATCGATGCCGTCATGTCGCTGCACAATAGCGCGGAGGGGCGGAAATGAACGACCTGAAAGAAACCGTCGTCATGAACCTGCCGCGGCGCGACGCGCGGGACAAGCTGCAGGGGCGGACGAAATACACGGTGGATGTGGGCGGGCTGGAGATGCTTCACGCCGCTTTGCGCCGCGCGGATGTAGCCAGCGCGAAGATCAGGCATATCGATGTCCGCGCCGCATTGGCCATGCCCGGCGTACATGCCATTGCCACCGCTGCCGATGCACCCGGTCTGCATGGGCTGGGCATCGCGGATCACCCGATCTTTGCGGGCGAAACCGTACGCTACCACGGCGAGCCGATTGCGGCAGTTGCCGCCGACACGCTGACACAGGCGCGCGCCGCTGCTGCGGCGATCGTAGTTGAATACGACGACCTGCCAGCCGTGCTGACGATGGCGGACGCGCTGGCACCAGACGCGGCCTTGGTCCATCCCGACTGGCGCAACTATGAAATCCTGTTCGAGGGAGGCGCGCGCGGCGGCAATGTGGCCTGGCAGGCCACCGTCGAGCGTGGCGACACCGATGCGGCGTTTGCGCGCGAGGATGTGACGATCGTGGAAAACGTCTATCAAGTGGGCCGCCAGAACCATGTCCCCTTCGAGCCGCGCGCCGTCACCGCCGCCTTTGAGGATGGCCGCTACCATATCCACACGTCGACACAGGCCCCCTGGACCGTCAAACACGTCACGGCGCGCGTGCTGGGAGTCCCGGATTCAGCGGTGCATGTGACAGTGCCCGCCGTCGGCGGCGGCTTTGGTCTCAAGTTCGACTGCTCGCTGGAACCTTACGCCGCGATCCTTGCGCGCAAGACCGGGCGCACCGTGTCGCAGGTCAACTCTCGCAAAGAAGAGATGATGACCTGCCTATGCCGCGAAAACGCAGACATCCGCATCCGATCTGCTGTCACGAAAGACGGCGACATCGTCGGGCGAGAGGCGACCGTGCTGATGGATTGCGGTGCTTACGGCGGCGAACAGGTGTTCCTGACCACGATGACCGCACACACACTGGGCGGAAATTACAAGCTGGGGTCGGTGCGGCTCTGCACCAAAGCCGTTTATACCAACACGCCCCCCAACGGGGCCTTCCGCGCCTGTAATGGGGTCTACAATACCTTTGCGCTAGAGCGTCATACGGATGAAATCTGCGCGGCGATCGGCATGGACCCGGTGGCGTTTCGCCGCCGGAACGTGGTGGGTGACGGCGATATCGGCGCGACCGGGCAGGTGTTTCGGGGCAACGTCCTTGAGCCGATGCTGGACCAGTTGACGGCGAAATACCCGGTCGAGCGACGCTCGGGCACCTTGCCCGACGGGCGGCTCTATGGGCGTGCCACCACGGTCGGGACATGGTTCATCTTCGTCGGGCCGTCTGCGGCGACGGTCAACCTGAACGCCGATGGCAGCGCCACGCTCGTCACCGCTGGCGTCGAGATCGGGTCAGGCACCATGATGCAATCCCTGCCGCAGATCGTCGCGGCCAATCTGGGGATTCACCCTGACAAGGTCATAGTCAAGACGGCCGACACCGATGCTGCTGGGCGCGATCTGGGGGTTGGGGGCGGGCGCACCACCGTCTCGATCGGGGCCGCGAGCGAGGCGGCCTGTGCGCAGGTGCGTGACAAATTGCTCGGCGTGGTGGCGGAACTGCTTCAAACCAGCGCGGACAAGCTGGTTCTGTCGGGCGGGCGGGTCGAGATTCAGGGGCGGCCCGGTTCGGGTACGACGATTGAAAAGATCGTGCAGCAGGCGGAAACATCAATCGGCCCTCTGTCGGGTAGCGGCGCGTTCACCGCCCCCGGCGAGCGATCGATGCCGGGCTGCGCCGCAGGGCATTTCATCGACGCCATAGATATCCCGGTGTTTGCCGTGCATGATTGCGAGGTCGCGGTCGACCCGGTGACAGGGCATGTCGAGATCCTGTCCTACCGGCTCGTTCAGGATGTCGGGCTGGCCCTCAACCCGCGTGCAATCCACGGTCAGATACAAGGCGGCGTGGTGCAGGGCATCGGTTATGCGCTGACCGAGGAGATCACCATCAATTCCGATGGCGCCTTTGACCAGACCGGGTTCGAAACCTACAGGATGCCGCTCGCAGGTGATGTGCTGCCAATCGAATTCGATCTTTACGAAGGGGCGCCATCCATTGGCCCGCTGGGCACAAAGGGCGCCGGAGAGGTGCCGATCCTGAATGTTGCTGCCGCGATTGGCTGTGCCGTATCGAATGCCACGGGCAAGTCAGTAAATGCGCTGCCCATGACGCCGCCGCGCGTTGCGGCATTGATCGATGGCAAAGCCCCCGCCCCGGAGATGGGCCATATTGATACAGTATGGGTGAAGAATTTGGTTCGTTCGTAGACCGGCCGTTGTAAGGGCCGGTCTACCATTGGCGCAAAGCTTTCAGGCCAGAAGATGCGAAGCTCAGATCTCTACCGCGATATTGTCAATCAACCGCACCCCCGCCAGCCACGCCGCCGCAAAGAGCCGCGCGGGGCGGGTCGGCGCCTCGAGCAAGGACAGATCGTCGGCGGCGCGCATTTCGAGATAGTCGACCTTGGTGAAATCCGCGATTTCCAGCCGCCTTGTAGCCGCCGCCTGCAGCGCCGCGAAATCGCCGCCCGTTGTCACGCCTTCAGCGATCTTTTCCATCTCTTCAAAGAGGATCGGTGCCTTGACCCGTGCGCGATCCGACAGCAGAAGATTGCGCGATGACATTGCCAGCCCGTCGATCTCGCGGATCGTGGGACAGCCATGCACCGTGATCGGGATATCCAGATCGCGGGCCATGCGGCGCACCACCTGTAGCTGCTGAAAATCCTTTTCGCCAAAGAACGCATCGCTGGCGGCGCTTTGGATGAAAAGCTTGGCCACCACAGTGGCGACACCTTCGAAATGGCCAGGGCGATGCACGCCGTCCATCACATCGGTCAGTCCCGAGACAGACACCGTGGTGGAAAAACCGCCCGGGTACATCTGATCGCCATCCGGCACATAAACCGCATCGACAGCGAACCGTTCCAGCTTGCGTGCATCCTCGTGTTCGGTACGCGGGTAGTTGGCCAGATCCTCGGGATTGTTGAACTGTTTGGGATTCACGAAAATCGTCACGATGACACGGTCGCAAACCTTTTCCGCCGCAGCCACCAAAGACAGATGGCCGTCATGCAGCGCGCCCATCGTCGGCACCACGCCTATCCGCTCGCCTGCGCGCACCCAGTCTCGGGTCATCCCGCGCAGCTCCTCCAGGCTACGCACGATGGGGGCGGTCATGATGCGGGTCCTTTGACGGGTGCTGTATCGGCGAAAATGTGCTCTTCGGCCGGAAAGCTGCGTGCGCGCACATCGGCGGCATAGGCCGCGATGGCGGCCTCGCCGTCCTCGCCCAGCGTGGCATAGCGTTTGACGAATTTCGGTTTGAACGCGGTAAAAAGCCCCAGCATGTCATCAACCACGAGGATCTGACCGTCGCACCCTGCCGAGGCACCGATGCCGATGGTGGGGATGGCGATTTCGGCGGTAATCCGGTCTGCCAGATTGGCGGGCACCTTTTCCAGCACCACCGAGAACGCCCCGGCATCCGCCACAGCCCGCGCCCCTGCCAGCAGCGCCTCGGCCTCATCGGCGCGGCCCTGTACCTTGTACCCGCCCAGCGTGTTGATCGACTGCGGCGTGAGGCCGATATGCGCCATGACCGGCACGCCGCGCGCCACCAGGAACGCGATGGTATCCGCCATATGCGCCCCGCCTTCCAGCTTGACCGCCGCAGCACCGGTTTCGGCCATCAGCCGGGCGGCATTGCGAAACGCCTGCTCGGGGCTTTCCTCGTAGCTGCCGAACGGCATGTCGATCACCAGCATCGCCTTTTGCAGGCCGCGCGCGACCGCCTTGCCGTGCAGGACCATCATCTCCATCGTCACGCCCAGAGTCGAAGGCAGGCCGTGCAGCACCATGCCGACACTGTCGCCGACCAGCACGAAATCGCAATGTTCATCCATCATACGCGCCATCGGCGTCGTATACGCGGTCAGACTGACCAACGGCGTGCCACCCTTGGCGGCCAGGATATCGGTCGGCATCAGGGCGGTCTTGCGGGCGGTGGCGCTCATCAGTCTGCTCCGGTTTCGCTGCGTTGCGGCGTTGCGTAGCAAGAAACGCCGAAGATTTCCATACTTGTGTTTGCCGGGCGTCCCTGTCGCACGCGATCAAATGCGCGGCATGACGGCGGCACATCCCCAGCGCATGCCTTGTCATTGCCCGTCAAAGCAGGTCTGATGGGACCGTTCAAATCAACCCTCCGGCGGGAAATTTCCATCATGCGTCTGCTTTGCTGTCTTCTGACAGCCTGCCTGTTTCTGGCACATCCACTGGCGGCACAGGACGCGCCGCGTCCGGAGGTCAGCAAGGCCGATATCATACGACTGATGGAGCGCATCTTTACCGAAGATACAATGCGCGACGATCTGGTGCGGCTGGGGTTCAAGGGCCGCAACCTGGATCTGGCGACCGCACAGATGCGACGCATCATGACAGACCCGACGGTGGCGGGATACATTGCCGATCAGGTTCTGGCATTCAACAAGGACGGCACACTGCCCGTTGCTGATGGCGCGCGCGGCACGCTCTGGGGTGTGATCGACCGCGGTGTTGGCCATCTGCCGCTGCGCGACTTGCGCTACTACTATTTGGTGGAACAGACCGTGCTGAATGCCATGCCTGTTCGCGATTGCGGGCTGGTGGTCCGAGAGCGCCGGTCGCCCAACCGCCTGTCGGACGCGACCGCCCGCGTAGCGGCCCGGCTGAACACCCCGGCGCTGGAGCAATATTATCGCATCCAGCTCGAAGCCGCGCGACTTGGCGCAACACGCCCGCCCGTCACGATGAGTGCGGCGAAGATCGAGCAGGTCGAGACCAAGATATTCAACGCCCTTCTGGCGCGGCTCGAAGGCACAGACAACGGCGCCGGCATGATCCGGACCTTTGCCCGGCTCGACAAGGCCGACAATCGCAGCGCCTGCGCGGCGGGCCGGCTCTTTATCGACACGGTGATGAGCCTGAAAGGGCGCGAGTTGCATGATGCGCTGATCCTGCTCAGCCTGCCCTGAGAGCGGGCCACACGGTTGCAGCCACCGACCGCTTGCCGCAAAAACCGTGATACCCGGCAAAGGACAGCCCATGACAGCGCTCAGACTACCGAACCGGCAGGCCCGCCACCTTTGGCTCTGGACCAACGGTCTGGCAGAGACGCCGACGGGGCCACCCGACGTAATGGGAATGATCCGCCGCCTCGGTTTCGTGCAGATCGACACGATACGCAACGTGACGCGCGCGCATCACCACATTCTGTGGACCCGCAACCAGAACTACCGCGAAGGCATGCTCTGGCCGCTGCTGGGCCGCGACCGGCTGCTGTTCGAACATTTCACCCATGACGCATCGCTCATTCCGATGGAGACTTTGCCGATCTGGCAGCGCCAGTTTCGCCGTCTCGGCGCGAAGGTGGCGGCGCATGACTGGTATCAATCGGGCCTCGCGCGCGACCAGATCGCCCAGATCCGCGCGCGGATCGAGGCCGAAGGCGCCCTGTCGACTCACGCTTTCGATACCAAGGCCGCCAGCCGCGAGATGTGGTCCCGTCCCCCGCACAAGAAGGCGCTTGATCAGATGTGGTACGCGGGCGATCTGGCCACATGCTACCGCGAAAATTTCGTCAAGTTCTACAATCTGGGCGAGAGGGTCTTTCCCGCGCATCTGCGCGAAGGGCCGCCCGACCGTGACCAGATCGACGCGCTTTGCGACAGCGCGCTCGACCGGCTGAGCGTGGCCAGTTGCGGCGAGGTCCAGCGGTTCTGGGGTGCGATGGACGCAAATGAGGCGCGCGGCTGGCTGACCCGGCGCGCGCTGGTCTCGGTCGAGATCGAAGGCGCGGACGGCAGCTGGACCGCGAGCCACGCGCCGCCCGATATCGAGGCGCGGTTGGAGGCCCTGCCCACCCCCACGGCCCGGCTGCGCATCCTCAACCCGTTCGATCCGGCGATCCGTGACCGGGTGCGGCTGAACCGCCTGTTCGGCTTTGAGTATGTGAACGAGATGTTCGTCCCGCAGGCCAAACGGCGATGGGGCTATTACGTCTATCCGCTGCTGGAAGGGGATCGTTTCGTCGGACGGATCGAACTCAAGGCAGACCGCGCGGCGGGCTGGCTGCGTGTCACCGGCTTCTGGCCAGAGCCGGGTGTCAAATGGCCCGCCAGCCGGCTGGACCGGCTGGATGCCGAACTGACCCGTTTTGCCCGGCTGGCGGGTATTTCCGATATTCGCTGGGCTGTGCCGCACCCGGCGTAGCAGGTGGCGCTTGGCTCGGGTCGGCATATCCGGGGCCACCATAGCAGACCGCAAACAGCAATCATGCGGTTCAAAAATCCGGCGGTCTCTGCCATATCAGCGCATGAAAGCCATTGCACATCCCAGGAAGGAACCTGCCCTTGGACGCCGAGCCCAACGATATTCTCCCGGTCTTTCCGAAAGCGCTCGGGGTTGAACTGACCGAATGTTCGCCCGATCTGGTTGTCGGCACGCTGACCGCCCGGCCCGAGCACGCCAACCGCAACGGCGTGATGCATGGTGGCGCGATCCTCGGGTTCGCCGACACGCTGGGCGGCGTTGCCAGCTCGCTGAACCTGTCCGGCGACGACAAGACCACGACACTGGAGAGCAAGACCAACTTTCTGCGGCCCGTCGCCATCGGCACGAAACTGACCGGGCGGTGTGAGGCGATACACAACGGACGCAAGACCCAAGTCTGGCAGATCACGCTGATACGCGAGGATGGCAAGGCAGCGGCAGTCACAACGCAGACCCAGATGACCCTGACATGGCAGCCCCCCGCCTGACCGGTGCCCGCCCGAAATCGGTGGCAGACGTGCAGGCTGCGATATGCGGCGCATAGGATGGGCAAAGTGCACGCGAACCTGCCGGAGCGCGGTGCGCCGCCTGTGGCCAACGCCGCGCCGAGCGGGTAATCTGCGGCGTCCGTGACGGCAGCGCAGGAGAGCCAAGTGGCCGCGACCCCCACCGATACGTCCACCCGCGCTACTGCAGATGCGTCTGCGCAGGCCCTGTTTCGCTGGCATCCCGCGACCCGCACCTTCGAGGGCGGATCGCCTGCCGCGCCCGGCGGCCCGCTAGAGCAGCTACATAAGGCCATTCTGGGCGGTCGTGGATTTGCCGTGACACCGGATGGGATCGGAATCGAACACGCCTGCCTGCCCCCCGGCATCCTGCACTGCCAGACCGGCGGCACCACCGGCACGCCAAAGCTGATCGAGCGCAGCCATGCCTCGTGGATTGCCAGCTTTGCACAGAATGCCCGCGCCTTCGGGATCGGCCCCGGAACGGGCGTTGCGTGCTTTGGTGGCCTGAGCCATTCGCTGGCGCTCTACGCGGCGGTCGAAGCGTTGCATCTGGGCGCGAATATTCATCTGCTGCACGGGTTGCGCCCGCGCGCTCAGATCACCGAGCTGAGGCAGCATGGCATGGCCGTGCTCTATGCGACGCCAGCGCAACTGGCGCTGCTGACCACCGTGCAGGCTGCTTTGCCTAGCGTGCGGCATGTCCTTTGCGGCGGCGGGCAACTTGGCCCCGATTTACGCGGCAAGGTCCGCGCCCTTTGTCCGAATGCGCAGATCGCAGTTTTCTACGGCGCGTCCGAGACCAGTTTCGTGACCCTCTCGGACAGCAGCACGCCGGCCGGGTCTGTCGGGCGCGCCTACGGGGCGGCGCAGATCGAAATCCGCAGCGCAGACGGCACCCCGACCAATGGCACCGGCGAGGTCTGGGTTTCCAGCCCCTATCTCTTTGACCGCTATGCCAGCGGCCACAGCCCCGAGACCCGGCGCGACGGCGCATTTCTGACAGTGGGCGAGATGGGATGGCTGGACGCAGGCGGCCATCTCTATCTAGCCGGACGGCGGGACCGGATGGTGCGTATTGCCGAGCAGAGCGTACATCCCGAGACACTGGAGGCTCTGCTGCTGACCGATCCCGATGTGGCGCTGGCCTGCGTGTTGCCCCGCGCAGATGCCGCACGCGGGCGGGTTCTGGTGGCGGTGATCGCGAGCGCGGATGATCCGGCTCTGGCGGCGCGACTGGACCACGCCTGCCGCGCCGCGTTCGGCCCGTTGGTCGCACCTCGTCGGTATCATTTCCTGCCCGATTTCCCGCTGCGCGCCGCAGGCAAGCCCGACCTTTCGCGGATCGCTGCGTGGCTGGACGCCAGGGAATGACCAGCGCAGTATGGATCATCTCTGCCCGGCGCAGTGCCGTGGTGCCGCGTGGCGGAGCCTTTGCGGCTCTGGGGCTGGATGAACTGGCCTGCCCGGTGATCCACAGCGCTCTTGCCGATGCCCGTATCGAGGCCGCGCAGGTGGATGAGCTGATCCTTGGCAATGCCCTTGGTGCCGGGGGCAATCCGGCACGCCTGATCGCGCTCGCCGCTGGTCTGCAACAGCAGGTCGCGGGCCTCAGCATCGACCGGCAATGTGCCGGGGGGCTGGATGCGGTCCTGCTGGCTGACAGGCTCATCCGTGCAGGCGCGGCAGATGTTGTGCTGGCCGGCGGGGTCGAGAGCTATTCGCGCCGCCCCCTGCGGCTGCGCACCTATCCCGACGGGCGCGCGCCGGAACCCTATGACCAGCCAGCCTTTGCCCCCACAGCGGCGCAAGACCCGGATATGGCACAGGCGGCAGACGCACTGGCGCGGTCCCGTGGGATCAGTCGCGCCGCGCAGGACGCCTTTGCCATCCATAGCCACGCGATGGCGCTGGCCGCCCAAGACCGGCTACGCCAAGAGATCACCCCGATTGCAGGCACCACCACAGAAAGCTTCACCCGCCGCCTTAGCGATCGGATTTGCGCCCGCGCGACCCCGATCAGCGGCAACATTACCGCCGCGAATGCCGCCGTAGCCGCCGATGCCGCAGCAATCTGCGTCGTCGTTTCGGACCGGATCGCAGCGAAGGTAACAGGGCCAAAAGCGCGCATCGTCACCGGCACGACGCTGGGGGCAAACCCGGCCCAACCTGGGCTTGCCCCTGTCGCCGCCATCCGCGCCAGTCTGGCCGCCGCCCGCCTCGCTCCCGGCGATCTGAGCGTAATCGAGATGATGGAAGCCTATGCCGTGCAGGCGATGGCCTGCATCGCGGACGCGGGGCTCGACCCTGCGCGCACCAACCTCGGCGGTGGCGCATTGGCGCGCGGCCACCCCATCGGCGCATCCGGTGCGATCAACGCCGTGCGGCTCTTTCACGAGTTGCAGATTTCAGGCGGCAGCGGTCTGGCGGCGATTGCCGCCGCTGGGGGCCTCGGCTCGGCCCTGATCCTGGACCTCTAGCTACGCGACAGTACCGCAGCGGGGCGCGCGCGTGCCAGTGCCGATGTAAGCATCCCTGCAACCGCCGCTTTCAGCATGTCGCCCGGAATGAAAACGGCAACCAGCAGCGCCGCCTCGGGCAGAGACTTGCCCAGTACCAGCGCCAGGCCCGCAATGCCGACCCCGTAAAGCACGACGATTCCGCCAACAGCCGCAGCGATCCCGGCCACCAATGTCAGCGGTGCAGCGCGCCAACGCTCGGTGATGAGCCCGGTCACGAACGCCGCCAGCGGAAAACCCACCAGAAATCCGACCGTGGGCGACGTGAACACGCCCAGGCCCCCGCGCCCACCGGCCAGCAATGGCAGGCCAATCGCCACCAGCAGCAAAAACAGCAACACCGCCAGCGTCCCGCGTCGTGCGCCCAGAACGGTGCCGCACAGCATCACGCCCAGGCTCTGCGCCGTAATCGGCACGCCGAAGCCCAGCGTGACCTTGGGGATCAGCCCCAGCGCCGCGATGAGCGCGGCAAAAAGGGCGATAAGGGCGACGTTGCGTTCCATGGAATATCCTTCTGGCCGGGTGCGCGATCAGATCCCGCCGCGCGCTTTCAGGGCTTCGGCCACATGATCGGCGTCGTCAAGTGCCAAGAGCGCGAACGGCAGGATAATCCGCCACCCCGGCCGCCGCCGCGACCGCGCGCGCCACGATTGGGCCAGCTGCCCCCCCTTGGCCGCCAGCGCCGGGGTAAACCGGATCACCAGCGCGATGCTCAATTCCAGCGCGGCGGTGCTGAGCCCGAGTCGACGCAATGGGGTTGCCAGCCATCGGATGACCGCGATCATGTCGCTCAGCCGCGTGGTCATCGTCACCAGATTGGCCAGTCCCACCGCAGTCAGCAGGCGCAGAGCGATCACAGCACCCTGCTCCGGCGTCTGGGTGATCAGGTGCCACAGGAAGATGATTGCCAGAAATGGCCAGAGGACGCGCAAGCGGCGCAGCCCGGCCCGCAGGAACACAGCACCCGGCGCGGCATAAAGCGCCAGCAGCGCTGCGAAGACCGCCAAATGAAATATCAGACTTTGCGCCGCAAACAGCACCATCGTCGCCACGCACAGCGCCGCCAGCTTGGCCCCTGCGGGCCAATGATGCGCACGCGTCTCAACCGGCGAGGTCAGAGATATCATCGGCCCCTCCCAGTGACGTCATCTCTGCTGTAAAGGCGCGCAGCACCTCACCCGCCGCCCCGTCCTGCACGATGCGTCCGTCCGACAGCCAGATCACCCGGTCATAGCTCGACAGGGTCGAGGGATCGTGGCTGACATGCACAAGCGTGGCCTCGACCCCCTCCAGATAGCGTGCCAGTTGCATCCGCGTCGGGATGTCCAACCCCGACAGTGGCTCGTCAAGGATGATCACCCCGGGCTGCATCGCCAGCACGGCCATCAGGCAAACCAGCTGCTTCTGCCCCTGTGACAGCGTGTGAACCGCAATCTTGGCCCAATGCGATTTGTTGAACCGCTCCAGCATGGCGACGACCCCGGCGGCCGCGGTCTGCTTGTCTTGCCCAAGCTGGCCAAGGCCAAAGGCGATCTCTTCTTCGACGGTGGGAAAGATGATCTGATGGTCGGGGTTCTGGAAGAGGATGCCGACCTGCCGGATCGCCGCCTTGCGGTCGCGGGTCACATCCACGCCCCCGATGCGCACCCGGCCGCGGTCCGGTGCCACCAGCCCCGCCATGACCCGCGCCAGCGTCGTCTTGCCCGACCCGTTGCGCCCGACGATGCCGATACGCCGCTCGCAGGCGCTCAGGTCTATCCCCTGCAGCAGCGCGCGACCGTCCACCGCCAGCGCCACGTCCGATAGCTCCAGCAGAGGGGGCGCATCAAGGCTCATCTGGTGGCTCTCCTCTTGCGGCGCGTCGTTGCGGGACGCGGTTACATACACCCACGCCATGGGGTGAAACAAGGGCGCGGATATTCTTGCAGTCATATCTCAATCGCCTAATGTGCCCGCCTAGGAGCGTGCCCGACGGCCGCGTAACAAGACGAGGCCGCCATGGATCGCGCCGAGATCGTACACGAAAATTTCCTGCGCCTCTGTCCGCAGGGCGATTTGCCGGAAGGCGCGCCGCCAAACGACGCTCTGACAGCCGCAGAAGCGGTGTCTCTTTTCCGTGCGCAATGTCTCAGCCGCGCGCTGGACCGGACCAGCCGGGCAATGCAAAAGGCGGGTCAGGGGTTCTACACCATCGGGTCATCGGGCCACGAGGGCATGGCCGCCGTCGCCCATGCGCTGCGCCCGGATGATATCGCGTTCCTGCATTACCGTGATGCTGCGTTTCAGATCGCCCGCGCGGATCAGGTGCCGGGGCAGACCATCACTTGGGATATGCTGCTCAGCTTTGCCTGCTCCTCCGAAGATCCCATTTCGGGCGGGCGGCACAAGGTGCTGGGCTCAAAGGCGCTGATGATCCCACCGCAGACCTCGACCATCGCCAGCCACCTGCCAAAGGCCGTCGGCGCGGCCTACGGGATCGGACTGGCCCGCAGACATCCGCCCGAACACCGTCAATTGCCGCTGGACGGCATCGCGATGGCCAGCTTCGGCGACGCATCTGCCAACCATTCGACCGCACAGGGTGCGATCAACGCGGCGGGCTGGGCCAGCGTCCAGTCGGTACCGCTGCCGCTGCTGTTCGTGTGCGAGGATAACGGGATCGGCATTTCGACCCAAACGCCGAAAGGTTGGATCGCCGCGTCGATGCAGTACCGGCCCGGCATTCGCTATTTCCATGGCGACGGCCTGGACCTCTACGATACCGCGCGCGCCGCCGCCGAGACCGCCGCCTATGTCCGGCGACACCGCAAGCCGGCGTTCCTGCATCTGACCATGGTGCGCCTCTATGGCCACGCAGGCGCGGACCTGCCCACTACATACCTGCCCAAGGCCCATGTCGAGGCGGAAGAGGCGAACGATCCGCTGTTGCATTCGGTGCGCCTGCTGGACAGCGCCGGCGCACTGAGCCGCAAAGAGGCGCTGGCGATCTACGAGGAAACACAGGCGCGCGTCGCGCGTGTCGCAGAAGAAGCTGTGCAGCGTCCACGGCTGAAAACCGCAGCCGACGTGATGGCCAGTATCGTGCCCCCAAAACGCAGTTGCGCGCTCACCAACGGCCCCTCGGAAGAAGCCCGCGCCGCCGCCTTTGGCAGTGATCTGAAGCAAATGGACCAGCCCCAACCGATGAGCCGCCTGATCAACTGGGCGCTCACCGACCTGATGCTGGAACACTCCGAGATCGTCGTCATGGGCGAGGATGTCGGGCGCAAGGGCGGTGTCTACGGCGTCACCCAGCGGCTGCACCAGAGGTTCGGTGCCGACCGCGTGATTGACACACTGCTGGATGAACAAAGCATCCTAGGGCTGGCCATAGGGCTGGCGCATAACGGTTTTGTTCCGATGCCTGAAATCCAGTTCCTCGCCTATCTGCACAATGCCGAGGACCAGTTGCGCGGCGAGGCGGCAACGCTCCCCTTCTTCAGCAAGGGGCAGTTCACCAATCCGATGGTCCTGCGGATTGCCGGGCTGGGCTATCAGAAAGGGTTTGGCGGGCATTTCCACAACGACAACAGCCTTGCCGTGCTGCGCGACATTCCCGGCCTGATCATCGCCTGCCCGTCATCAGGCGCCGATGCCGCCTGCATGTTGCGCGAATGCGTGCGGCTGGCGCGCGAAGAACAGCGCGTGGTGGTCTTTGTCGAGCCGATCGCCCTCTATCCGATGCGCGACCTGCATGAGGCGGGCGACGGGACGTGGATGGATACCTACCCCGCCCCCGACCGCGTGATCGGGCTGGATACGGTCGGCATACACGGCGACGGGACCGATCTGGCCATCGTCACATATGGCAATGGGCATTACCTGTCACGGCAGGGGCAGGCGCGACTGGCCGCCGAAGGCGTGAAGGCCCGCGTGATCGACATGCGCTGGATCGCGCCGGTGCCCGAGGCCGCGCTGCTTGAGGCGACGCGCGGCTGCGAGGCGGTGCTGATCGTCGATGAATGCCGCCGGACCGGCGGACAGGCCGAAGGGCTGATGGCGCTTTTCGCCGAAAAGACCTGCCAGCCTGTTGCACGCTTGGCCGCCGAGGACAGCTTTATCGCCACCGGCCCGGCCTATGCGGCGACGATGCCTTCTGCCGACGGGATCGTGGACGCGGCCAAGGCGCTGCTGGAGGAATGGTCATGACCCGGCGCGCGGTTCTGATCTGCCCCGGTCGCGGGACGTATAACAAGGCTGAGTTGGGCTATCTCGCGCGCCATCATGCTGCGCAAGGTGACGCACTGGCCGCGCTCGATGCGCTGCGCGCCGCTGACGGGCAGGAAACGCTGACCGCGCTCGACGGCGCAGCGCGGTTCGATCCCAAGCTGCACCTGCGCGGCGACATCGCGGCACCGTTGATCTATGCATGCTCTGCGCTCGATGCGCGCAGTCTGGCCGCCGACATTGATGTGGTCGCGATCACCGGCAATTCGATGGGCTGGTACACTGCACTCGCGGCTGGCGGCGCGCTCAGTCTGGAAAACGGGCTGCGCGTGGCGGGAACCATGGGCAAACTGATGCAGGATGCGATGATCGGCGGGCAGTTGATCTACCCTTGCACCCGCGACGATTGGGCACCTGATCCGGCGCGCCGCGCTGCCTTGATGGAATTGATTCAGGAAATCGACGCGCAGGACGGGCCTGTGCTGCGGCTGTCGATCGACCTTGGCGGGATGCTGGTACTGGCGGGCAATGACGCCGGATTGGCCGCATTCGAGCAGGCCGTGCCGCGCGTACAAGACCGCTTTCCCCTGCGCCTGCCGGGGCACGCAGCGTTTCACACCGATTTGCAAGAACCCGTGGCAGCCGCTGGTCGCGCAGCGCTTGGCGACGATCTGTTTCAGCCACCTGCCGTCCCGCTGATCGACGGGCGCGGTGCGATCTGGTGGCCGGGGACCAGCGATGCGCGCGCCTTGCGCGCCTACACGCTGGGTCATCAGGTGACGCAGAGCTATGATTTTGCCCGCAGCATTGCGGTTGCCGCGCGTGAATTCGCGCCCGACCTCTTTATCATTGCGGGGCCGGGCACCACGCTGGGCGGTGCCGTGGCGCAATCGCTGATCGCCTGTCGCTGGCAGGGCATGGCGGACAAGGCCGGTTTTCAGGCATGGCAAGAGGCCGGGCCGTTCATGGTGTCGATGGGCCGCGAGGATCAGCGCGTATTGGCGACCGAACCGCAGGGTTGAGGGCTGCGCCCGCCGGAGATGGGCGGGCGCAGCAGCTTAACCTCGCATCTTGTGATGCAACAGGATCGGCACGACCAGATCCTCTTCATCCGCCAGATGCCGCGCGAGGAATTGCTCGATCTCGGCAGTTGTGTCGTGCAACGCCTTTGTTTCTTCACGCGCCTGCCCCTCATCAAGCTGGATCAGCTTGACCACACGGTTCGCGCTGTCCGTGAAACGGTCCAGCACTTCGTCCATGGCCGCATGATCGCTTTCGAGCATTTCCAGCCCACCCGCAAAGCGCGGATCGGCTCCCTCAAGCTCGGGAAAGAAGCTACGGTCCTCCCAAGTATGATGGCCATGCAGGTTGCGCACCAAGAGGTTACCATAGTGCGACAGCCGCGCGGCAAAATCGTCGGGCGAGCGGGCCTTGGTCAGGTATAGCTCGGTCTCGGACCGGTTCAGTTCACCCAACTGGCGAAACATCACATGGGCGCTCATCCAGTTCTGGATGGAACGGGCGAAATGCGGGTTCTCCGGCCACGCCTCGCGTGGATAGTCCCGCAGCAGGAAGCGCATGTCCTCGGGCAGCGCGTTCCGCCGGATATCAAGGGTCTGTGTCATGGCCAGCAAGTGATGTTACACTGTAACAGTTTCAACTTGACCGAACCGCACAGATGCGGCGCGCATATGCACAGGTCAGAGCAGCGCCACCTTGGAGGGCAGTTCGGCGCTGCTCCGGCACCTTCGGCTTGATCGCGGAGCTACCGCCCCCCCGGTCACACCTGCCCCGGCAGCCACAGCACGATCATCGGGAAACTGACCAGCAGCGCGATGGTGATCCCGTCGGCGATGAAGAACGGCGTCACCCCCTTGAACACATCCTGCACGCTCAGATCTGGCCGCACGCCAGCGACCACGAAACAGTTCAGCCCGATGGGTGGCGTGATCAGACAGAATTCAGCCATCTTGACCACCAGTATCCCGAACCAGATCGCGCACATCGGGCCCGACATGCCAAAGGCACTGTCCGCAGCACTGACAAACTCGCCACCGTTCAGCGCCATGACCGCCGGGTAAACCACCGGCAGCGTCAGCAGCAGCATGCCGATGGCGTCCATGAACATGCCCAGCACCGCATAGGCCAGCAGGATGCAGACCAGGATCAGCATCGGCGACATTTCCAGCGACGTGATCCAGTCGGAAAACGCGCCGGGCAGATCGGCAAAGCCCAGAAAGCGCACATAGACCAGCACACCCCAGATGATGGTAAAGATCATCACGCTCAGCTTGGCCGTCTCCAGCAACGCATCTTTCAGTTCGGCCCAGCGCATGCCGCGATAGAGCGCCATGAGAAACACCACGAAGGCCCCGATGGCCCCGCCTTCGGTCGGCGTGCCCCAGGCATCGCCGCCGAACGGGTTGTAGACGAAGAAGATGATCGTCACGACCACCAGCACGATGGGCAGAGCGGGAGGCAATGACGCGAATCTCTGTCGCCAGGTGAACCCGCGCACCGGCGGGCCGAATCCCTTGATCGTCAACGCCATGACGATGATCAACAACGCATAGACCAACGCAGAAAAGACGCCGGGGATGAATCCTGCCAGCAGCAGCTTGCCCACGTCCTGCTCTACGATAATGGCGTAGATCACCAATATCGCCGAGGGCGGGATCAGCGACGCCAGCGTGCCACCCGCCGCCACGACACCTGCGGCAAAGCGTTTATCATAGCCGATGGCCAACATCTCGGGGATGGCGATGCGGGCAAAGACCGCCGCCGTGGCGACCGATGCGCCCGACACCGCCGCGAAGCCTGCCGTGGCGAACACCGTCGCCACCGCCAAACCGCCCGGCACCCAGGCGATCCAGCGTTTCGCCGCCTCGAACAGAGCCTTGGTCAGCCCCGCGTAATAGGCCAGGTAACCGATCAGGATGAAGGTCGGGATCAGGCTGAGCGCCTGACTGGACACTTTCGAATGCGGCACCTGGCCCGCGGTCTTAACCGCGACCGTCAGCGCCCACATGAAATCGTCTGCAGCATAATCCTTCTTGGCCCAGAATATCCAGATCAGGCCAAACATTCCGGCCAATGCAGCGGCAAAAGCCACCCGCATGCCGAGGACCACGAAAACCAGCATCACGCCGGTGACGGCCAATCCGATGTCAATCGGCTCCATCGCGCATTCCCCTCAATTCATTCAGGCAACTGTCGGTTTCAGCGGGCGTCAGGACCGTAGACCGATGATTGGCGATGGCACGCGTCATGCCGGGCACTCTAATCGTCCCGGCCCGAAACATGCTCGGCCTCCATCAGCGCTTGGGTCGCCGCGTCCATGACCAAAGGCACAGCCACCGGCGTTGCGGCCCTTTGCACAAAGGCGCGCGCATAGCCCCAAAGTTGAAGCACAAGCCGCAGACACAGGACAGAAAAGGCGACCGGTGCCAGCAGTTTCGCCGGCCAGAGCGGCAGCGCGATATCCATCGAACTGTCCCGGCTCCAGAGCGGTGAGCCGAAATCGAAACTGCGACTGAAATGTGCCCAACTGCCCCAGACCATCAGGATCATCAGAACAAGGATCGCAAACGTGGTCACGAATTCCGCCGCCCACAGGAAGCGGCCCTTGAGCGCGCCGACAACGATATCCATGCGGATATGCCCGCCATCGCGCTGCGTGTAAGAGACGCCCATGAAGGCGATCAGCGGCATGGCCTGCTCGATCCAGTCGACATAGCCGGGCAACGGTTGTTGAAAGAAATTGCGCCCGCCGACAGAAATCACGGCGAGGATCATCAGCGAGAACACCGCCAGACCGCTCAGAAGCGCCAGCATCCTCTCCAATTTGTATAATTGCCGATCTATCCGGCTGATCGCACTGTCATCGGACAGAACCGAGGCGGATCCCGCCATGCCATGTCCCCCTGATTTTGTTAATGCTGAAGTCGGCGACTGCCCGCCCCAGAGCTGATCCGGGACGTCACGCCAAGACTGAAACGCCCCGGGACAGACCCGGGGCGCAACGGAATTACATCCCCTTCAACTCTGCGAGTTTGGCAGTAGCGAAATCATAGAGTTCCTGCCCCGGCAGACCGCGGGCATTCATCTCTTCGATCCAGCTGGCAGCCGCAGGGCCGGCCACTGCCTCCTTGAACGCGGCAAGTGCCTCGTCAGAGAAGGTAACGCGCTCAATCCCACGTTCGTCCAGCGCCGGGTCCCATTTGGCCATCGTGTTGTTGGTGTAATTGTCGATGTAGTAATCCAGCGCCTCGTCGATCGACCCAAGCAGCGCCTCACGATGTGCATCGCTCAGGTCATTCAGTGCGTCGGTATTGGCCACCACCGGGCAGTTGACCGTGCCGGGGTTCAGGTTTGTGGTCCACCATTTGCCATTCTCGATAGTACCGAACGACATATGCGCATGGGGTGCAAAGGCCACTGCCTTGACCACGCCACTGTCCATCGCCTGACGCACTTCGGTCGCCGACATTGACGTGGGCACCGCACCGACCGCTTCCATCGCCTTGCCGATACCGCCTGTAGCGCGAACGCTCAGCCCTTCGAACCCGGCGAGGCTATCGGGCGCGTCACCCAGACCGACCAGATTGTACTGCGGCATCGGTGACGGCATCAGCAGGGTCGCATTCCAGCGGGCCAGATCGTCCTTGACCGCGTCCTGGGCATAGAGCGCCATCGACAACTCGCGTTCCTGTTCCAGCGTCTCGACCCCAAGGAAGGGCAGCTCCAGCACCGTGATCGACGGGTTCTTGTCGCGGTGATAGCCCGCGCAGAACTGTGCCATCTCGAATGCCCCGATAGAGATGCCGTCCAAGTTTTCCTTGTTCTTGCTCAGACCACCATAACTGATGTTCATCGTGAACTCGCCACCGGTCTTCTCACTGACCAACTCAGCCAGCTTTTCAACATGCTCGGTAAAGGCCCGGCGCTTGCCCCAGACCGAGACATTCCATTCCGTCGCCATTGCCTGCGTCGCAAAGCCCATGCTGATCGCGGCGATCGCGCCGTATTTCAGATAGTGTTTCATGCATCATCTCCCTGATTGATGTCGTTTTGTTGTTATGGCGTGTACGATAACAACACAGAGGAGATTTCCAACACTGTAATTGGCGCCGATGCCTCCGGCAGAGGGCAAGCATCACCCGGAACACGGATGTCACGGCGCTGTGCCCCGTGGTCTGTCAGAAAAATTGCATGATGCCAGAAGCTTGGGCAGTTTTGTCCATTGTGCCCAAAAATTGCGCAGCGGGGCCGTTCCGGCCGCCTGGGCACAGGTTTACGCCACGTCGTGCATTCAGAACTGCGCGTGGTGCGTACAATCGCCCGCCGATACGGGCTATAGCCCATGTCGCTTATGACCCTTGGGCCTCACTCTGCGCAACGGATCAGGTTGCTGCCGCAGATTTCCAACGTCCAAACGCAAAACGGGCGGCAACGGGAAATCCCGAAGCCGCCCGCCTGTTCGTCAAAGCTTATGCGAGCTGAACGTTCGCAGCGCTTTCGCGGCCGTCACGGCCGGATTCGATGTCGAACGTGACTTTCTGGTCATCTGCCAGAGTCGTCAGGCCAGCGCGCTCAACGGCGCTGATGTGGACGAAAACGTCCTTGCTGCCGCCATCGGGTGCGATGAAACCAAAACCTTTAGTTGTGTTGAACCATTTTACGGTGCCAGTGGCCATATCCGTAGTCTCCTAATATGTGCTGCCCGCATCTTGCGGCAACTTGGCGTAGTCGGTCTGGATCGAAGTGACTGAGCGCCGGATTAAGGAGACAGTTGGTCGAAAAAGAAAAACGTTTGCAGGACCCTTATGAACAGGTTTCGGTCACATTGCAACGATTCCTTTTGCAGGTGCAGAAAAATTGCTGCAGGCGGTGGGCGCCGAACCCTTGGGCCCGGCCCCGCTATGGCATTTTCTCAGCGGCCCTTCCAGACAGGATCGCGCTTTTCCGCGAACGCCTTGGCGCCCTCCAGTTGATCCTCCGAGGAATAGAGAACATCGACCGATGCATACTGGCGCCGCGCGATCTTGTTCATCGTGCTCTGGAAATCGCGGCCTTCCGCGTCGCGCACGATCTCCTTGATCGCGGCGTAGACCAGCGGCGGACCGCTGGCCAGATGATCAGCCAATGCGCGCGCCTCTTCCATCAGCTTGTCCGCGGCATGTATCTGGTTGATCATCCCCCAGCGCGCCGCCTCTGCTGCGTCGATCCAGCGCCCAGTCAGCAGCATCTCCATGGCGATGTGATAGGGGATACGCTTGGGCAGTTTCACCGATGCAGCATCCGCCACGGTGCCCGAGCGAATTTCGGGCAGCGCGAACTGCGCATGTTCCGCCGCCAGGATGATATCGGCCCCAAGCGCCAGTTCCAGCCCGCCGCCGCAGCAGATGCCGTTCACGGCGGCAACGATCGGCTTGTTGAGGTCGCGCAATTCCTGAATGCCGCCAAAACCACCGACGCCATAGTCACCATCCACAGCGTCACCATCTGCCGCCGCCTTCAAATCCCAACCGGGGCAAAAGAACTTCTCGCCCGCGCCGGTGATGATCGCGACGCGCAGGCCGTCATCGTCGCGGAAATCGCGAAACACTTCGCCCATGATGCGGCTGGTCGCCAGATCAATCGCGTTGGCCTTGGGTCTGTCCAACGTCACTTCCAGAACGTGACCACGCCGTTCGGTCCTAATGGGGTTGTCTGTCATGTTGTCTCTCCTGTCCTGATGAGCGCATCCGCAGCCACCGCGCCGTCCGGCGTGCAGATCAGCGGATTGACCTCGACCTCTTCCAGCGCGCTGCCCTGCGCCAGCGTATAAGCCTGCACCGCCATGATCGCAGCGATGATCGCCGCCCGGTCCGCTGCAGGCTTGCCACGATACCCACGCAGCAACGGCGCGATGCGCAAGCCGTCCAATGCTGCGCCGATCTCGGCTTCGGTCGCTGGCACCAGCAATGATGCGGCGTCCTGCAAAATCTCGGTCAGGATGCCACCCGCTGCAACGGTCAGAACATAGCCATGCGCCGGGTCGCACACCACCCCGATCAGCAACTCTGCCACACCGCCGGTGATCATCTCTTCGACCAGATAGGATTGCGCCTTCATCACGCTGGCCGCTGCGATCACCTCTGCCGGTGTTTGCAGCCCGACGGCCACCGCCCCCGCTTCGGTCTTGTGGGCGATGCCCTCGCCCTTCAGCACCAATGGCAGACCGATCTCGTGCGCAGCGCGGCTCAGCTCGGGTTCGCTGCCCGCCCGAGCGTTGCGCGGCACGCGCAGCCCGTACTCTGCCAAGGCCGCCTTGCTGTCGGCCTCTGTAAGAACCCGAGCGGTGCCTGCGCTTCCCGGCAACAAAAGCGGTGCGGGATCGCCTGATACCATTGCCGCGCCACGTGCCGCCTCGAACGCACTGAGTACCTCGTCGATACCGACCATCGGAATGAGCCCCGCCGCCGCGATCTCGGCCGCCTTGGCCTCGGGCATGTTCTCGGGCAGGCTGGCGACGATGGCCACCGGCACCCCCGTCGCCTCATGCGCCGCCTTGCCTGCCGCGATCGTGCAGGCCCAGGCAGAGTCGCTGCACCTGTCAGTGCGCGGATAATCGACGATGAGACAGCCCAGCGCCAAGTCACCGCGCAACGCGGCGGTGAACGTCGCCGCCATGGCCGGTACGTCGTTCCAGATAAACGTGTGATAATCGAGCGGATTGGCCAGCGCGACCATCGGGCCCAGCGCCGCGCGCAGATCGGTGCGCTGCCGGTCGTTCAGCGGCGGAAAGCTGACACCGCGCCCGACCGCCGCATCGGCCACCAGGCTGGCCTCGCCACCCGAGCACGAGATGGAAATCATCCGGTCCGACCGGGGCAGCCCGGCAAAATGCATCAGCTTCAGCGTCTCCAAAAGAACCGGCAGGCTGTGAACCTGCGCAATCCCCAATCGTCGCAGGAGCGCTGTCGCCCCTGCATCGCTGCCCGCGAGCGACGCCGTGTGCGACACGGTTGCCGCGCGCGCCTGCTCGGACTTGCCTGCCTTGAGCGCCACGATGGGTTTGCCCAGCACCCGGGCCTTGCTCGCCAGCGCCTCGAAGGCGCGCAGGTCGCCAACGCCCTCGATATGCAGGCCCAGCGCGGTCACGCGCGAATCCTCCAGCAGCGCCTGACCAAGCTCTGCCAGGCCGGTCTGCGCCTGATTGCCCGCCGTCGCAACATACGCCAGCGGCAAACCACGCGCCTGCATGCTGACATTGATCGCGATGTTCGAACTTTGAGTGATCAGGGCCACGCCGCGATCCACCCGCACCCCGCCATGCTGATCGGGCCAAAGCAGTGCCCCGTCGAGATAGTTGATCAACCCATAGCAATTGGGCCCGATGATCGGCATCGTACCTGCCGCTTGCAGCAGTCGGCCCTGCAACGCATCGCCGTCGCCGGTTTCGGCCTGCGCCTCGCGAAAGCCGCTGGCAAAACACACAGCTCCGCCGGCGCCCATTTCGCTGAGGGCTCGAACAATATCTATCGTCGCGGTCCGGTTCACCCCGATAAACGTGGCATCGGGCACGCCGGGCAGATCGGCCACCGACGCAAAAGTCGCTACACCGCCAACTTCACCGCGCTTCGGATGCACCGGCCAGATCGCGCCGTCAAAGCCCATGCGCTGGCATTGCTCAATCACCGACGCACACCACACGCCACCACCCACAACAGCGATGGATCTGGGCCGGATCAGGCGGGTAAGGTCGCGGGTCATGCTGGCACACCCGCCAAGAATGAGTCTTGATCCATAGCTTGCCTCACGCCCCCAACGGGCGCAGCAACTCGCGGCTGATGATGTGGCGCTGAATTTCGGAAGTGCCATCCCAGATCCGCTCGACCCGCGCATCGCGCCAGAACCGCTCGATCGGGAAATCATCCATCAGCCCCATGCCGCCATAGATCTGCAACGTCGCATCAGTGACTCGCGCCAGCATTTCGCTGGCGTAGAGCTTGGCGCTCGCAATCTCGCGGTTGGCAGGTAGCCCCTGGTCCAGCCTCCAAGCCGAGGCGAGCGTGAGATAATCAGCCGCGTCGATCTCGGTGATCATATCGGCAAGCTGAAAACCAACCCCCTGAAACTTGCCAATCGGCTGGCCGAATTGTTGCCGCTCGGCGGCATAGGCCAGGCCCATCTCGAAGCAGCGGCGCGCGCGGCCCACCGACATGGTGGCGACAGTGATGCGCGTGGCATAAAGCCACTCGTTCATCACGGCAAAGCCGCCATCGACCTCGCCCAGCACCTGTGCATCAGGCAGGCGGCAATCGTCGAATTCGAGGATCATGTTCTTGTAGCCGCGGTGGCTGACGGATTTGTAACCGTCGCGGATCGTGAACCCCGGCGTGCCCCGATCCACCAGGAACGTCGTGATGCGTTTCTTTGGCCCCTTGGGAGTGTCATCCTCTCCGGTGGCGACAAAGACGATGACGAAATCCGCGTGATCGGCACCCGAGATGAAATGCTTGGTGCCATTGAGCACCCAGTCGCCGCCGTCGCGCCGGGCCGAACATTTCATGCCGCGCACGTCCGAGCCCGCGCCCGGTTCGGTCATTGCCAGCGCATCCATCCGCTCGCCGCGCACGGCGGGCAGCAGATACCGCTCGCGCTGTTCGCCCTCACAGGCCATCAGGATGTTCTGCGGGCGGCCAAAGAAGTGGTTGAGCGCCATCGAGCCGCGTCCCAACTCGCGCTCGACCAGCGCGAATTCGAGGTGGCTGAGGCCCGCACCGCCCACCTCTTCGGGAAAGTTGCAGGCGTAAAAGCCAAGTTCCTGGGTCTTGGCCTTGATCTTCTCGGCCACCTCTGGCGGCACTTCACCGGTGCGCTCGACTTCGGCCTCATGCGGATAAATCTCGTTCTCGACAAAGCTGCGCACGGTCGAGACGATCATTTCCTGTTCGTCGGTCAGTCCGAAATTCATGACATTTCTCCTTCATGCGCGGCCGCGAGAGCCGCAACCTTTGCGGCCACCTCGGGGCCCGGAACACAGGTGCGACGGGTCTCAAGGCTGACATGCAGCATCAACTGATCACAGGTCGCCAACACTTCTCCATCCGCGGAACGGACCATCTCGTGAAAGCAGCGCAGCTTCTTGGCCGCGCCTTCGGTCACGCGCGTGCGGACCTGCACCCGCTCGCCCGCGTGGGTTTCGACCAGGTATTTGATCGTTGTCTCGACGGTGAAATAGCTTAGGCCTGCCGCGACATAGTCATCATCCGCGCCGACCATTGCCATGACCGTCTCGGCCGCGTCCGAAAATATCTGCCCGTAGCGCCCCTCGTTCATGTGGCCGTTCATGTCGGTCCAGTCGATCGGCACCACGCGGTCCTGCGTGACCAGCGCCGATGCTGCCGCCTCGGGCATGGGGCGCAATCTGCGCTCGTGCGCACGCGCCACGGCACCCGCCCCCCAGTCAGCCTGCTTGAGCGAACGGATGATGCCGATCAGGTTGTTGTCGCGGATGCGCTCCAGATCGCGCGGGCCCAGGGTACCGGCCTGCGCGTCGCACTGATCGCCTACCTTGTTCACGAAATCATCCGTCAACTCCGGCACATCCATCAGCTTGGTCCAGGGCCATTTCAGGCAAGGCCCGAACATTGCCAGCATGGCGCGCATGCCTCCCTCGCCACCCGCCAGATGAAAGGTCTGCATCGTGCCCATCTGCGCCCAGCGCAGACCGGGACCATAAGCGATGGCCGCATCGATCTCATCCGCCGTGGCCACGTCATCATGCAAAAGCCACAGCGCCTCGCGCCACAACGCCTCTTGCAAGCGGTCGCTGAGAAACCCCTCGATCTCGACACGGCAATGCAGCGGGTACATGCCGAGACCCGCATATATCTCCTTGGCGCGCTCGATCATCGCCGGATCGGTCTGCTTGCCCGCGACCAGTTCGACCAGCGGCAGAAGGTAGACCGGGTTGAACGGATGCGCGACGATCAGCCGTCCGGGATGGGCCATCTGCGACTGCAGATCGGTCGGCATGATGCCCGAGGTGGACGAGGCAATGATGCCATCGGTGTTCACCGCCTCGATCTGGGCATAGACCTTGTGCTTGATCTCGGTGCGCTCCGGCACTGCCTCGACGATCAGCGCGGCCCCCGTCGCGGCCGCTTCGAGCGTGTCACAGAAGGTGATCGCCCCTTCGGGCGGCATGGCGGTATCGAGCAACATCGGCAGGGCGCGGCGGGCATTGTCCATGACTGCGCCGATCTTGCGCTCGGCCTCGGGATCGGGATCAAAAATCCGAACGTCCCAGCCGTTCAGCGCGAACCGCGCGGCCCAGCCGCCGCCGATGATGCCGCCGCCGATGATGGATGCTGTCTTGGTCATGTCAGTTTACCTTGGTTGATCTCAATGTTCGTAAAGAGCAGCGTAGAGCGCAAAAACGTGTCAGTTCACGACGGCACCAGACTGTCCGTATGGCCATCCACCGCGATGATCTGGCCCGACACCTTGCTGGCGGCGGGCGACGCGAGAAACAGCACCATGTCGGCCAGGTCATCGACATTGACCCAAGTGCGCATGGAGACACCGGTGACATAGCTGGCGCGCACCTCGTCTTCGCTACGCCCGCCGGCCTTGGCCTCCATCGCCACGACCCGGTCCATGCGGTCGCCCTCGACCGCGCCGGGGCAGATCGCGTTGACGCGCACGCCTGCGGGGCCAAGCTCTGACGCCAGTGTCTTGGTCAGGCCATTGAGCGCCCATTTCGCCGAGGCATAGGGCGAGCGCAGCGGATAGCCGAACAGACCGGCGGTGGATGACGTGATGATGATCGAACCGGCGCCTTGGGCGCGCATCAGCCGCGCGGCCCAGCGGCACGTCAGGAATGCACCGTGCAGGTTGACCGCGATGCACGATTGCCACGCAGCGTAATCCAGATCCTCGATCCGGCCCGCAGGCCCGCCGGTGCCGGCATTGGCACAAACCACATCGACCCCGCCCCAAGCGGCCTCGACCCGATCAAGGAAGGCCGCCATCTGCGCCTCGTCTGTTACATTCGCCACTTCGGCGATCACATCCGGCAGCGTATCCGCCATGCGCGCCACGGCAGCAGCATCCGCGTCGCAGATCGCCACGCGGTCGCCTTGGGCTGCAAAGCGTCTGGCAAGGCCGAGCCCGATGCCCGATGCGCCTGCCGTGATAAGGACGCGCTGTGTCATCCCCGTGGCATCCGCTTGGTCAGCCCCAGCTTCTTGCGCACCTCTTCGGGGCCAATCACCCGCGCGCCGAGGCGTTCGATGATCTCCACGGCACGCGTCACCAGTTGATGGTTCTCGGCCAGCACGCCGCGATCCAGCATCAGGTTATCCTCCAGCCCCACACGCACATTACCGCCCGCCAGCACGCTTGCCGCGACATAGGCCATCTGATCGCGACCCAGCGAGAAGGCGGACCAGTTCCAAGTGTCGGGAATGTTGTTAACCATCGCCATGAAGGTGTTCAGATCATTCGGCGCGCCCCACGGCACCCCCATGCAGAGCTGCACCAGCGCGTCAGGCTCCAGCACGCCATCGGCGACCAGTTGCTTGGCATACCAAAGATGCCCGGTATCGAATGCCTCGATCTCGGGCTTGACGCCCAGTTCGGTCATCATCCGGCCCATCGCGGTCAGCATGCCGGGCGTGTTGGTCATCACGTAATCGGCCTCGGCGAAATTCATCGTGCCACAGTCGAGCGTGCAGATCTCGGGCAGGCACTCTGCCACATGGGCCACACGCTCGGTCGCACCGGCCATGTCTGTCGCGCCAGCGTTGAGCGGTAGCGGATGCTCGGGATCGCCGAACACCATGTCACCACCCATCCCGGCGGTGAGGTTCAGCACGACGTCCGTGTCGGACGCGCGAATCAGGTCGGTGACTTCGCAGAACATCCCCAGATCGCGACTAGGTGCGCCCGTTTCGGGATCGCGCACGTGGCAGTGCACGACCGCAGCACCAGCCTTGGCTGCCGCGATGGCGCTGTCGGCAATCTGTTGCGGGCTGCGCGGCACATGCGGGCTACGGTCCTGCGTACCGCCCGATCCGGTCACGGCACAGGTGATGAAAACCTCGCGGTTCATGGTCAGGGGCATCAGGCAATCCTCCGGTGTTTTTCTGCCCCGAGGCTAGCGCGCTGGACCCCGCCCGCAATGTGCCTTAATGGGCAATAATGATGCAGGAATGGACAAAAACACCAACGACACCCGTCACCATCGCCTTTCTGGTATTCGACCGATTCTCCAACCTGTGTCTGAGCAATTGCATCGAGCCACTGCGCGCCGCCAATGACGTGGCACACGCAAGGCTGTTCGATTGGCGGATCCTCACGTTGGATGGTGCTGCGGCGCAATCCTCCAGCGGCATCCAGGTTTTACCGCATGGCGCGCTTGGCCCGGCGATGAGCGGGATGGAGCGGTGTGATTATCTCTTTGTGCATGCAAGCTATGACCACCTGCGCCATGACGATGCCAATGCCCGCCGGGCGTTACGGCGCGCCGCAAGCCGCGTCGGTGCCATGATCGGGCTGGATGCAGGTCCGTGGCTGATGGCATCAGCCGGGCTGCTGAACGGGCGGCGGGCGACGCTTCACTGGGACATGCTGGATAGCTTTGCCGAGCAGTTTCTGGAAGTCGAGGTGGAGCGCGCCCGCGCCGTGCGGGACGGGCCGATGATCACCTGTGCCGGGGCAATGTCGGCCTTTGATCTGACGTTGGATCTGATCGCGCAGCATGCCGGGATGGCCACGCGGCTGGATGTCGAGGACCAGTTCATGCATGGCAACGAACGCAGCCCACCGCAGGACGCCGCAGCACGCGGACGCGGCGGCGATCCACTGGTACGTCGCGCCGTCGGCCTGATGCGCGATCATGTGGAACGCCCGCTGAGTTTGATTGCACTGGCGCGCCTGTTGACCTGCCAGCCCCGAACGCTCGACCGGCGGTTCCGGCGTGTGCTAGGGGCTCCGCCCGGCATGGTCTATCGCCATTTACGCCTGTCGGAGGCGCGCAAGCTGCTGGATGGGACACAGTTGAGCGTGGCCGAAATCGCAGTGCGCTGTGGCTACGAATCGCCTGCGGCGATGGCTCGCGCCATGCGCCGCCGCTATGGCCGCGCGCCCACGGCGCTGCGACGGCGAGCCCGGATGGGGTGATTGTGTCAAATGAGCTGCCGCGACAGAAGACCAAGACCACAAATCAGGCGCGCAAGAGGCAGGCCGACAACCCGCCTCAGGTGGCTTCTTCCTCGAGATGCATCTTCATATCGATCAGCACTTTTTGCAGCTGTGTGGTTTCACGCAGCAACCGCTTGGCCTCGTTCACGGTGATCACGCCGTCCTGAATAGACTGCTGATACTCCCCCATCAGCATGGCAAACCGCTGGCTCAGAGCGATCACATCGCTGTTCACACCGCCCTTATCCTTGGCGTTGCGGCGGTTATCATCATAGCTGAGGCTGATTCCTTGCAACTCGGCCAGAGCGGCAGTGACATGCGGATAGGATGCCGCCTCTTCCAGGGCCGCGACGGCGTCGACCGGCATGAAACGATCGGCATGTTCGTCGTGATCCGAGTAATAGCGGCCCAGCGTGGCCTTGGATTTACCGGTCAGTTTGCACGCGGGCTCAATCCCCACATCCTTGACCAATGCTTCGGTATGCTTTTTCAGGTAGCTGCCCATCGCCGTCATATGAAAGACCCCCAAGAAACCAAGGCCCCGGCTGGCGGGAACCGTCAAAGTCGTCTCCCATTAAACAATTATCGCGCGACTGTCAGTTCTAAATCTCTCCCTGCGTCTGGCCGATGACCCGATCCTGCAGCGCCGGACACCCACCTGATTGAAAAGATCGCAGGCTTCTGCAACACCGGCAAAATGGCAAAACTCTACTTTCACTATTCCACGATGAACGCGGGCAAATCGACGCTTCTGTTGCAGGCCGCGCATAACTACCGCGAACGCGGCATGAAAACCTGCCTGATGACTGCACAGCTCGACAACCGCGCGGGCACGGGACAGATTGCCTCGCGGATCGGGATCGGCCAACCCGCCGAGACCTTTGCACCGGACGAGGATCTGTTCGCGAAGCTGGAGCGCATCACCGCCGCAGACAAGATCGCCTGCATCTTTGTCGACGAAGCACAGTTTCTGAGCCGCGAACAGGTCTGGCAACTGGCCCGCGTCGTCGATGACCTGGGCGTTCCGGTCATGTGCTATGGGTTGCGAGTGGATTTCCAAGCCGCGCTGTTCCCTGGTTCGGCTGCCTTGCTGGCACTGGCGGACGAAATGCGCGAGGTGCGTACCATTTGCCACTGCGGCAAGAAGGCCACAATGGTCATCCGACAAGACGCGACGGGCCGCGTGCTGACCGATGGCGATCAGGTCCAGATCGGCGGCAATGAAACCTATGTCAGCCTCTGCCGCCGCCACTGGCGCGCTGCCATGGCCGGGGAGTGAGGAAATTCGCGAATTTTCTCTGGCTGATTTCCTTCGCGCAGAAAATCCACCTTACCCGGCGCGTTCCACCAGAACCGACCCCACCGAATAGCCCGCCCCGAAGGAGCAGATCAGCCCCAGATCGCCTGGTTCCAGATCTGCGGAGTATTTCGAGAACGCAATAATCGATCCTGCCGACGACGTATTCGCGTAATCCTGCAGGATGTTTGGCTGTTCATGGGGTTCCGGCACCCGGCCCAGCACCTTGCGCCCGATGAAATCGTTCATCGACTTGTTCGCCTGGTGCAGCCACAACCGCCGAAGGCTGTCCGCGCTCACGCCTGCGTCTTCCAGGTGCGACAGGATATGTTTTGACACCAGCGGCAGCACCTCCTTGAAGACCTTTCGCCCCTCTTGCATGAACTGCATGTCGCGCCGGTCCTGCATCTGGTCATGGGCCCGCCGCAGAAAGCCGTTATTGTTGCGGATGTTGTTGGAAAACTGCGTCGCGCAGCGAGTGCTGTGGATAAGGAAATGCGCGCCATTGGCTGCGTCCGAAGGCTCCAGCACGGCCGCCGTGCACACATCACCAAAGATAAAATGGCAATCCCGGTCGCGCCATTCCAAGTGGCCCGAACAGATCTCGGGGTTGACGACCAGCGCACAACGGACCGATCCGGCCCGGATCATGTCTGCCGCCGCCTGCATCCCGAAGGTCGCCGAAGAACAGGCCACGTTCATGTCAAAAGCGAAACCGCCCGCGCCCAGAAGCTGTTGAATCTCTACCGCGATGGCGGGATAGGGCCGCTCATGATTGGACGCCGCGCAGATCACCAGATCGACTTCCTCGGCCTTGCGCCCCGCCTGTGCCAACGCGTCACGGCAGGCCGCCAGCGCCATTTCTGCCATGATCGAGGGTTCATCATCGCTGCGCACGCGCAGATGCGGATGCATGACGGCAGGATCCAGCACGCCGCTCTTGTCCATCACGTAGCGTTGCTCGATCCCCGAGGCGGCAAAAATGAACTCTGAACTGGAAGGGTCCTTGGCCGCCATTTCTCCGGCGGCGATCGCTGCGGCATTCTCGGTATTGTAGAGATCGGCATAGGCATTGAAGGCCTGCACAAGCTCGTCGTTTGTGATGGATTCACGGGGCGTAAAAACGCCCGTGCCGGTGATCGCGCAGGATGTCATGACAGGTGCTCCGAAAAGGGTTGGCGCCGATCATAGAGCGGTTTGCGCCAAATCTGAATTGCCAATCCGGTCTGCATTCGCCGCCAAACGCGCATCTCGCGAAAGCCCGCGCTCCCGGACTTTTCGCGAAGCGCTTTAGTTCACGACATTGGGCGGAACAACGCCTTCAAAGAAGGCACGCAGATTTTCCACCGCGACCATGCCCATCGCCTCGCGTACTTCCTGCGCGGCGGTCCCAAGATGCGGCAACAACACCACGTCTTCGCGCGTCAGCAGTGCATCGGGCACTCGCGGCTCGTTCTCGTAGACATCCAGCCCCGCGCCTGCGATCCGCCCCCGCTCCAGCGCCGAGATCAGCGCGCTTTCCTTCACCACATCGCCGCGCGAGATATTGATGAGATAGGCGTGTTTGCCCATCGCATGAAACATCTCGGCGCCGATCAGGTGGCGCGTCTCGGCAGCGCCCGGCACGGCGACCACCACGAAATCGGCGGCCTTGGCCAACGCTTTCATGTCCTCTTTCCGCTCGGCTTCGAAGTCGAGCGTCTTTTCGGATCGATTCACATAGATCACGTCCATGCCAAACCCGAAATGGCAGCGCCGGGCAATCGCCTGGCCGATCCGGCCCATGCCAATGATACCGACAGTCTTGCCGCTCATGTGCTGGCCCAGCATCTGCGTCGGATGCCAGCCCTCCCACTTGCCTGACCGCACCAGCCGCTCACCTTCGCCCGCGCGCCGCGCCGTCATCAGCATCAGGGTCAGCGCTATATCGGCAGTGGCATCGGTGACAGCGCCCGGCGTGTTGGTCACGGTGACCCCGCAGGCACGCGCCGCCTCCACATCAATGTGGTTATAGCCCACTCCGAAATTGCTCAAAATCTTGCAGCGGTGGCCACCTTCCTCAAAGATCCCGGCATCGAACCGGTCGCCCAGCGTTGCCAGAACGCCGTCATAGAGCGCGAGGGCCGCGCGCATCTCAGCCGGTTTCATCGGCTTGGTGCTCTGGCGCACCTCGACCTCGAACGCCGCTTCTGCCGCCGCGATCACCCGGGCGGGCAAGGGACGGGTAAGAAAGACTCGGGTCAATGCATCCGCCCTCCCTCTGGAACCTCACTGTCGGGACGCAACAGCACGATTTCGCCCTCCGGGTCAGGCAGGCCCAGCACCAGCACCTCGGACATGAACGGGCCGATCTGGCGGGGCGGAAAGTTTACCACGCCCATGACCTGACGACCCACCAGCCCTTCGGGCGTGTAATGCGCCGTCACCTGTGCCGAGGTCTTGCGTGTCCCGATCTCGGGGCCAAAGTCGATCCACATCTTGATCGCCGGTTTGCGCGCCTCGGGAAACGGTTCGGCCCGGATCACCCGGCCAACGCGGATGTCCACCTTCAGAAAGTCGTCAAAGGAAATTTCATCCGCCATTGCGCAGCTCCCTCGACCGGTCCGCTGCCGCGGCCACGGTCTTGTTGATCAGCGGTGGCAAGCCTGTGGCCTCATCCATCAGCACCTCCAGCCCGGCCTGCGTGGTGCCATTGGGGCTGGTCACGTTGACGCGCAGCTGCGCGGGGTTCTCGTCCGCCGCTTCGGCCAGCGCACCTGCGCCCGCCACCGTCGCCTTGGCCAGTTGCATCGCCAACGAAGGCGACAGCCCTTGTGCCTCGCCTGCCTTCGCAAGACACTCGATCATATGGAACACATAGGCCGGCCCGGACCCAGAAACACCCGTCACCGCATCCATCTGCCCTTCATCGTCCAGCCGCACCACCTGCCCCACGGCGCGCAGCAATGTCTCGGCCAGATCCATCTGCGCCGCCCCCGCATGCGCGTTGCCAACAATGGCCGTGATGCCCCGTCCGACAGCAGCTGGGGTGTTGGGCATGGCGCGGATGATCGCGCTCTCGGCGCCCAATGCCGCCTCGAATGCCGAAATCGGCGTGCCCGCAGCGACCGACAAAAAGAGTGTCTCGCCGCTGCCATTCGCCGCGATCGCAGGCAAGGCTTCGCCCATCATCTGCGGCTTGACCGCAATCAGCACGATGCCCGGTGCATCAGGCAGGTCAGCATTGATATGCACACCCGTACCCTGCAGCCATTCACTTGGGTTCGGGTCAATCACCCAGACCGACTCTGGCGGCAGCCCGTCCGAAAGCCAACCTTGCAACATGGCCGATCCCATCTTGCCACATCCCAGCAGTACGAGACCGCGCGTCGCCACGAAATCCATGTCCATACCTCGCCCTTTCCCAACATCTTCAGCCTGTGACACACTGTTACGCCGCGCGATTTCGCTGGGCAACGCCCGAACGTAACGACGGCAAAGAAATGCTCGCCGCCTGTCGGTTCAAGACCGAAACTTGCATCTTCTGGCCAAAAAATATGCCCCGGAGGGAGCGTTGAAAATTGTATCAATTTTCAACGTTGGGGGCTGACCCCCAACTGCTGGTGCAGCGTGCCGAAGGCACTCATGAAAGAACGCTCGGTTCAGGCGCGCCCGTAGGTCTCCGCGATGGCGACCTGCATCGCATCGCGTGGGCTGCGGTCGCCCCAGACGACCAGTTGGAAGGCCGGGTAATACCGCTCGGCGCTTGTCACGGCGGCGGTGATCAGCGTGTCGATCTGCTCGGGGCTCGCCTCTTGCCCGCCGGTCATCACCAGACCATAGCGATACACCATCAGCTTTTGCTCCAGCCAATAGGTAAACGCCCCGGCCCAGCAGCGGTCATTGACCTCGTTGAGCGTATGATAGAGCGCGGGCAATTTTTCTTCCGGTGGCTCCATCTCGAAGGTGCAGATCAGCCGCAAGGTCTCGTCATAAGCCGACCAGGCCAAGGTGATCGCATAGGTCCGCCACTGGCCCACGACAGCCATGGCGATCTGATCGTCCCCGATCCGGTCGAAATCCCAGTCGTTGTGTTCGGCCAGATGCTCGACGATATCGATGGGATGAAGGTCTTCCTGCAGGTATTGCTCTGACAATGCCACGGTGCCACCTCGTTTTTGCTTAGCGCTGGGGATGGGTAGCGCCCCCAAGCACTATGGGCCTGCTCTATGGGCGGGGGGTAATCCCCTCACCCTTACCAGATATGGTGGGGCACCCGATTCATCCTGTAAAGCAATTTGTTGTGGATAACCGCAATAAGTTGTGGACGCTTATCTCTTTCGATCAAGATAAGCCGTCATCACGTTCCTTGATGCGGTCCCGCACGGCGTTGGCCAGCGCCTGGTCGAACACCCCGGACTGCTCCAGCCTGTGCAACCGCTCCATCAGATCGTCGACGATACGGGTGTAGGTGATGATTGCCGCGTCGCGGCGCAGCTGTTCTGGCGCGTCCCTGATGATGCCCCGCAAAGCGCGGGCCTTTGCCAGACCGCTTTTGATCCGGCGCAGGTCTGTGGCGAGATCATCCTGCACGCAACCCGTCCAGTCCGGCGGGCATCTCCGGATTGCCGCACCTTTGCTCTGCTTGCTCCAACACCATTTTGCAACCCACGCACGTTACGCGACTGGAGTGCACGCCTCTGGATTGTAAGTTACTGATAAAAGCGTACTTTTCTGAGCCTGGGGTTGTCAGCGATTCAAGTCAAATCAAACTTTTCGAAAAAGCCATGTATCCCGCCAAGGCAGAGGTCCGGCTCTCCCGCTGATCCTCTGACCGATCTTTCGCGATGAACCGCCCTCAATCGGCGGACTTGCTTTCCAGCGCGTCAAGCCGCGCCTTCAGGGCCTCGTTTTCTTCGCGGGCCTTCTGCGCCATGGCGCGCACGGCGTCGAATTCCTCTCGGGTGACGAAATCACGATCCGCCAGCCAGCGGTCCACCAACGAGGACATTGCGGTTTCGGCTTCCTGCTTGGCGCCCTGCGCCACGCCCATCGCGTTGGTCATCAGTTGCGAGATATCGTCGAGCACTTTGTTGCGGGTCTGCATCGTCATTCTCTCCGGCATATTGTCTGAACCCTATATGGGGTGATCGGGCGCGCGCCACAAGGTTGACTTCCCCGGCGCACAATGGGCAAGACGGCACCAAATGCTGACCATGATCCCATTCCCCGATCTCTCACCAGAGATTTTCTCGATCTCCGTTTTCGGGATCGAATTCGCGCTGCGCTGGTACGCGCTGGCCTATATCGCCGGTCTGATCCTCGGGTGGCGAATCGTCGTCCACACCACCCGCCGCCCGCAGCTCTGGCCCGGCGATGCGCCGGCGCTGAACGAGAAACAGGTCGATGACCTGCTGTTCTGGGTCATCCTCGGGGTGATCCTGGGCGGGCGGATCGGGTTCGTCCTGTTTTATCAGCCGCTCTACTACCTGCAAAACCCGGCCGAGATCCTGATGATCTGGCATGGGGGCATGTCCTTCCACGGCGGGCTGCTGGGGGTGGTGGCGGTCAATTTCCTCTTTGCCGCCCGGCACGGTATTCACCCGCTGTCGCTATCCGACGTGATGGCGATGGTAGCACCCATCGGCATTCTGTTCGGTCGGCTGGCGAATTTCGTGAATGCCGAATTATGGGGCCGGCCCACCGACTTGCCTTGGGGCGTGGCCTTTCCCGGGGCCGCGGCACAGGATTGCCCGGACATCTTGACGCTCTGCGCGCGCCATCCCTCGCAGCTTTACGAGGCGCTGCTGGAGGGTCTGTTTCTGGGAGCGATCCTGCTGTGGCTGGTCTACCGGCGCGGCGCGTTGAGAACGCCCGGTTTTGTCACCGGTGTCTTTTTCATCGGCTACGGGCTGGGCCGGTTCATCGTCGAATTTGCCCGTCAGGCGGATGCGCAGTTCATCTCGGCAGACAACCCGATGGGCCATGTCCTGCGGTTTGGCAGCGCGGGGCTAAGCATGGGGCAATTGCTGTCCCTGCCGATGATTGCCGTCGGCATCGGCCTGATCGTAGTGGCCCGGCGCCGCAGATGACGCCCACCACGACTCCGCTCTACCGGCATCTGCTGGCGCGGATCACGCAATCCGGTCCGATGCCTCTGTCGGACTACATGCAGATCTGCCTGATGCATCCCGAACACGGCTATTACACCACGCGCGACCCATTGGGCGCCGCGGGCGATTTCACGACCGCCCCCGAAATCAGCCAGATGTTCGGAGAACTGCTTGGGCTGGCTATGGCGCAGGCCTGGCTGGATCAGGGGGCACCCGCCCCGTTCGCGCTGGTTGAACTAGGACCGGGGCGCGGCACGCTGATGGCCGACATGCTGCGGGCGACGGCAAAGGTGCCCGGTTTTTCGGACGCGGCACAGATTCATCTGGTCGAAGGCTCCCCTACCCTGCGCGCCGTCCAACGCCGCACCCTGCAAGGCACCGATGTCCAATGGCACGACCGGCTGGAGGATGTGCCGGACCTGCCCATTTTCCTCGTTGCGAATGAATTTTTCGACGCGCTGCCGATTCGACAGATACAGCGCGACGGGCCGGGCTGGCGCGAGCGCTGCGTTGGGCAGCAAGACGGCATGTTGGTCTTTGGGCTCGGTGCGCGCCTGCCGATCCCCGTGCTGGACCACCGGCTGATGGATACAACGAACGGCGATATCATCGAGCTTTGCCCGCCCGGTGTCAGCATCGCCAGTGAAATTGGCCAGCGCATCTCGACGCAGGGAGGCGCGGCGCTGATTGTGGATTATGGCGACTGGCACACCCTGGGTGATACATTTCAAGCGCTGAGCAATCACGCTCATGCCGATCCGCTTGCGGCCCCCGGCACCGCCGACCTGACGGCGCATGTGGATTTCGAGGCGCTGGCGCAGGCCAGCGCGCCCGCAGCACACAGCCGTCTCACACCTCAGGGCGTCTTTCTGGAGCGCCTAGGGATCACCCAGCGTGCGCAGACTTTGGCCGCCGGGATGACCGGCGCGGCATTGGACACGCATGTTGCCGCACATCGGCGCTTGACCCACCCGGCAGAAATGGGGACGCTCTTCAAGGTGATGGCCCTTTATCCCGAAGGCGCCATCCCGCCACCGGGATGCACACCATGACACTGGAGATCCTCACCGCCGACCGGCTCGTGCCGCTGCGCCATGGCTTCTTCACCCGCAAGGGCGGCGCGTCTTCGGGCATATTTCACGGCCTCAATTGCGGCCCCGGCTCTTCTGACCAATCCGAGATCGTCGCCATCAACCGTGCCCGCGTCGCTGCGGCGATGCAGGTACCTGTCGATCACTTGATCACGGTGCATCAGGTCCATTCCGCCGAGGTGGTGACCGTGGACAGCCCCCTGACCGAGCGGCCCCGCGCCGATGCGATGGTGACGCGCACGCCGGGGCTGGCGCTTGGAATCCTGACGGCGGATTGTCAGCCCGTACTCTTTGCCGATCACTCCGCCGGGGTTATCGGCGCGGCACATGCGGGATGGCGCGGCGCACTGGACGGCGTGCTGGAGGCAACACTGGACGCGATGGAGGACCTCGGGGCGCAGCGTAGCGACATCACTGCCGTGATCGGCCCTACGATCAGCCAAGCCGCCTACGAGGTCGGCCCCGATTTCCTTGATGAGTTTCTGGCCGAAGACCCCGAAGCCTCGCGGTTCTTTGCCAACGGTGAAGGGGACCGGATGCAATTCGATCTGCCCGGCTTTGGCCTGTACCGGTTGCGCAACGCGGGTGTGGGCCATGCGGAATGGACCCGCCACTGCACTTACGCGGATGCCGACCGGTTCTATTCCTTCCGGCGCACAACACATCACGGCGAGGCCGATTATGGCCGCCTGATCGCGACAATCCGCCTCTGAATTCTCACCACCGCGTGGTTCTTGATCCGCGAGCCCGTTCAGAACCGGACCGATGCCCCATCAACAGTTGCCGGAATTTGGCAAAAACGCGGCCAACCCAACCCGCCTTTGCCGCATTTCCACCCAAGCGTGCATGACGCGCTTCTGAAACCACGTAAAGTATACGCATAATACTGTTTACTTTCAGTGTTCTACGTAAATTTGCATTATAAAAATTAAGTTTCCCCTGCGCATTTACCGAAATTGCCCGAGCGGTCAAACCTTGGCCTCAAAGCCCTGCCATATTGTTCATCAACGCCAAGTAAAGTGCAGACCCGCGAGGCGGGCAAAGTCGAGGAGATGAAGCAGATGAAACCGAAACAGAGCCGTTGGATGAAATCCGTTCTGGCCACCAGCCTGACCGAGCTTCCTGATATGCCGTTCCGTCGCGGGCACCGCGCGAATATCGCCGCCCGCCTGACCGGATACGCAGCATGCCGGCTGCGCCGCGCCTGAGCGCCGTGCTAGCCGCATAAGGATTGTACGAGTGAGAAGTGTTGTGGATCAGATGGGGCCGTCCATTCCGACGGACGGTCTCATCTGTTTATTCAGATCACGCCAAGGCGTCCCTGTATCGAGGCCCGCAGGTCGAAATTTGACAAACCCGTTCACGCAGCAGGGAAAACGATCACTGCGCCCAGAGGATTGACGTCGCTCATGCTTCCACTGTTTCCGGAGATCTGACGATCACCACCAAAACCACATATTCCGTCTGCAGCTGTTTGCAGATGACACCCGTCCAGCTGTCGTTGTCGGTGGGGGCCGACGCGGTTGTGACAACCTGGAAAGGGTAACACAGCATGGTCTACACCCCCTCGGCAGCGAGTCTGGCAAACGCGTCGCGCGTCGGCCCGGGACTTGCCGACAATGCCGCCACGATGCCCGGGCTGGACAGCCCGCGCGCACAACCGACAATCAGCTATGACGTGCAGTATCTGTGCGGCAATGGCCAGATCGGCGAGGCGCGGCATTCGGCACCGGCCACGCCGCCTTTCATCGATGCCTTTTCCGCCTTTGCGCGCGGCACCCTGATCACGACCACGCACGGCCCTGTTGCGGTCGAGGATCTCATGCCGGGGATGAGGCTCCAGACGGGCGAACGCGGCCCCTCGCCCCTGCTCTGGATCGGTACGATAACATTGCGCCCCGACGCCTGCGCCTTTGGCGGGACCGGGCCACGCCTTATCCGCGTGATGGCTGATGCCTTGGGCATCAGCCGCCCGATGACCGATTTCATGGCCGGCCCCGGCGCGCGCGTGCTGAGGCGAGATCCCAACATTCAGGATCAGACCCTGCGCCCGGTACGCGACATGCTCGACGGCACCCAGGTGATCGAACTGCGCCCGCCCAGCGCGGTTCAGTTGTTTCACCTGCTGTTGCCGCGCCATGCGACGATCATGGCCGCGGGACTTTCGGTTGAAACCTTCCACCCCGGACCGGGCTTTGACCATTCCATGACCCAGGATGAACTGGCGCTGTTCCTCGGGTTCTTCCCGCATATCCGCAAACCGGTGGAATTCGGCAGCCTTGCGCATCCACGCGCGCCGTTGCGGCCGCAAGACGGATGGAATACCGCGTAAAACGTTTCGTGTTGAAATGTGCTTGCAAGGCAGGATGCGGGGCCGAAGCCCGGCCTACGCCTCCTTGGTCAGCCGATCTTCCAGAACGTCGAACGGCACGCCCGGCTTGTCCTTGGCGACCCGGATGACCAGCGAGGTCTTGACGCTGGCCACATTCTCGACAGCGGTCAGTTCTTCGGTCAGGAACCGTTGAAAACTGCTTAGATCAGGGGCCACGCATTTGAGGATGAAGTCCACTTCGCCGTTCAGCATGTGACATTCACGTACCAGCGGCCAAGCCCGGCAACGCGCCTCGAACGCGCTCAGATCGGCCTCGGCCTGGCTGAGCAGTCCGACCGAAGCGAAAACACGCACCTCGAAGCCCAGCTCACGCGCATCCACATCCGCGTGATATCCGCGGATATAGCCGCTTTCTTCCAGCGTACGCACCCTGCGCAGGCAGGGCGGCGCAGAAATGCCGACGCGCCGGGCCAGTTCCACGTTGGTCATACGGCCATCGGCCTGCAATTCGGCCAGAATCTTGCGATCAATCGAGTCAAGGCGGGTTGTCGCCATCTCTTACGTGTCCTTGGAATGCGCGTTAATAATTTTCCGGTTCTTATATCAGAGCGCGACTCTGCGCAACAATGCTTCGCCCTGACGCAATATCGTTGCGCGATCCGTCCCGACATTCGCATTATGCAGCACAGCATTGCAGGGGTTTCACCCAGCGCCCGCCGCGTCTATATCAGGCCGATACCGACGCGCAATGACTGACCCGAAAGGCACGCCCCATGGCCGAAACTCGCAAGACCAAGGTACTTATCATCGGCTCCGGCCCGGCAGGATACACCGCCGGCGTCTATGCCAGCCGTGCGATGTTGAATCCGATCCTGGTGCAGGGGATCGAACCGGGCGGCCAGCTGACCACCACCACCGAAGTCGAGAACTGGCCTGGCGATACCGAAGTGCAGGGTCCTGATCTGATGGTGCGGATGGAGGCCCACGCCAAGGCCATGGGCTGCGAAATCATCGGCGACATCATCAGCTCGATTGACTTCGACTCGCGCCCCTTTGTTTGCCAGTCCGACAGCGGCACGGTCTACGAGGCCGACGCGATCATTCTGGCGACCGGTGCGCGCGCCAAATGGCTGGGCCTGCCCAGCGAAGAGAAATTCAAAGGCTTCGGCGTCAGCGCCTGCGCCACCTGTGACGGGTTCTTCTATCGCGGGCAGGAGATCGTCGTCGTAGGTGGCGGCAACACGGCGGTCGAAGAGGCCCTGTTCCTGACCAATTTCGCCTCCAAGGTCACGCTAATCCACCGCCGCGATGAATTGCGCGCCGAGCGCATCCTGACTGACCGGCTGGAGAAGAACCCCAAGATCCACCCGCTGTGGTTCCACGAACTGGACGAGGTCTATGGCTCCGAGAACCCGCTGGGCGTCGAAGGGGTCAAGGTCAAGCATACGAAAACCGGCGAGATCACCGACATCCCCTGCAAGGGCGTCTTTATCGCCATCGGCCATGCGCCCGCGAACGAATTGGTCAAGGATGTGCTGGAAACGCACATGGGCGGCTATGTCGTCACCAAGCCCGACAGCACCGAAACCACTGTGCCCGGCATCTTCGCCGCGGGGGATCTGACCGACTGGAAATACCGTCAGGCGGTCACATCGGCCGGTATGGGCTGCATGGCAGCGCTCGAGGCCGAGCGCTGGCTGGCCGAACAAGCCGATGCGCCGCGCGACTAGGCCAGCACACACCCGGGGCATGGGGCCGGAACGCTGTTTCCGGACCTCAGTGAAGTCCGCATAGCGCCGCCTAACCAAGTCACGACGTGATCGGGGATTTCCAGATCCCGTTTTGAAAACGGGGAACGCGGCACTGTTCCCTCAGGCGCTGTCCAGCACCGCACGCGCCGCGCGGCCCATGTAGTCGGCCCAACCGTCGGCCTGTCCCTGCGCCGCGATCAGGCCAGGGCGCAATGCCTCGTACTGGGTCTCCGATACGTCCAGAACGGCGCGCCGGATATCTTCTTGGGATTCGCATATGATCATACCGCTGGTGTCGATGAAATCGGCGATATTCGGGCAACCCCAGTAAATCGGCACGGTCTGGCATAGCACCGCGTCCAGCAACTTCTCGGTAAAGTAATTCCGCTCGCGCACATTCTCGATCACGATGGAATAGCGGTAGGGGGCCAGACCTTCGGCCTTGGCACCGAAGGGGACATAACCGCCCCCCATCGTATCCACGTCCAGCCCTTCCGCACTGGCCCAGGCAGCGACGCTGTGGCGCAATGCGTGCCCCTCTTGCGAGCGTTTGGCCGAGGCTATGAGCGAGGTCATGCGCGTCTTGGTCAGGTCCAGCGTGCGCCATTCCGGCACCCATGTGCTGCCATGAGCAAAAAAGATGCCATTGGGGATCGCCGCCAGCAGTCCCTCGTTGCAGGTCAGAACCCGAAAAAAGCGCCGATAGCTCCAGCGCAGCCTGCGCAGATGATGGCCGTGGATCGCAGGCGGTTCCATCACCATGATCGAGATCCGCGCACGGATGCCCCAGAACGGGCGGAAATGCAGCGTGGTCCGGGGAAAGACGATGAGATGATCATCAGCGCCAAGATCGCGCAGACATTTGCCCGAGATTTCTTGAGGCGTGCCCAAGGGCCAGATCAACCGCTCCAGCGGGATCGCACCAGGCTGTGCACCCAGCTTCATATTGCTGGGCAGAATGGCGATTTTCGGGGTGGCCTGAGGCACATGCGTCTCGCTGTCGGGTTTGCGTCAACGTTAGAACAGCAGGCGGGGAAGGTGAATCGAAATCGCCACACCCGCCACACGCACCGCCTTGTTCGCGTGGCAAGACTCTATGGTCAGGCCACACGCAACCCGGTTAGTGCACTGCCACCGGCGTCAGATCGTTCTGCCGGGCCAGCACAAAGGCCAGCTTGCGGTCACGCACCAGCGCCAGCCGCTCGCCCTCGGCGCTGTGAACGGCATAAAGCCGGTCCAGTCCATGCACCTGTGCCTGCAGAGCCTGCGGCAGTTCGGTCACATCGACCGAACGCACATACGCGATGCGGTTTTGTTCGCCTGCGCCCAAATCATACTTGGTATCCATACTCTTCCTCTCCTATGCGCGGTTCTTGTTGATCTTGATGGTCTGTACGGCCGTCTCGGGTTGGGCCCGGGTCAGATCGACATGCAGCAGCCCGTTTTCCATGATCGCCGCGCCCACCTCGACGCCGTCAGCCAGCACGAAAGATCGCTGAAACTGGCGGCCCGCGATGCCGCGATGCAGGAATACCCGTTCGCCCATGTCGTCGGCTTGGCGGCCACGTATGACCAATTGCCTGTCCTCGACCGTCACGGCCAGATCATCTTCGGAAAACCCGGCCACGGCCAAGGTAATGCGATAGGAGTTTTCGCTGGTCTGTTCGATATTGAACGGCGGATAGCCTTCGTTGCCGGATTTGGCGCTGCGTTCCAGCAACCTTTCCAGCTGTTCAAAGCCCAGCATGTAGGGGTGTGCCCCTAAAGTCAGTTTTGTCATCGACATGTCCTTGAATCTAAGCGACCGGTCCATATGCAAGTGGCCCCATTCTGGCGACCACCGCATGAAAGGAATATGGGCACTCACTCCGGGCGCCGCAAGGGCTTTGCGAAACGTGCAACAGCGCCTATCCTGTCTTTCCATGCAACCTTGAGGGAATCGGGGCTTATGAACGCTTTTGGCGACCTGTCGATGAAATCGGACGACGTGCTCCACGTCGAGCTGATCGAATTCCGCCGTCAGCACCGTGATCTGGATCTGGCAATCTCGGCGCTCGAAGAGCGCGGTCCGCTCGATCGGCTTACAATCAAACGGCTCAAGCAACAGAAATTGCGTCTCAAGGACCGGATTGCCTATATCGAGGACCGTCTGACGCCGGATATCATTGCCTAGCCGTCGCGGGTGAGTATAGTGCGCCCTCCAACATCGGGGGACACGACATGCCGGACGTGACAGTAGGGATCATCATGGGCAGTCAGTCGGACTGGCCCACGATGAAGCAGGCCGCGGAAATTCTGGACGAACTGGACATCGCCTACGAGACCCGGATCGTATCGGCCCACCGTACCCCGGACCGGCTTTGGGATTACGGCCTCAACGCCGCCGAACGCGGCCTGAAGGCGATCATCGCCGGCGCGGGTGGGGCCGCGCACCTGCCGGGCATGATGGCATCCAAAACCCGCGTGCCCGTGATCGGCGTGCCGATCCAGACCAAGGCCCTGTCGGGTATCGACAGCCTTTACTCCATCGTGCAGATGCCGCGCGGTTATCCGGTCGCAACCATGGCGATCGGTGCTGCGGGGGCTGCCAATGCCGGGCTGATGGCCGCCGCGATTCTGGCCAACAATGACGCCGCACTGGCCGAACGACTGGACGCATGGCGCGCCGCGCTCTCGGCCTCGATCCCGCAGGAGCCTCGTGATGACTAACCCCCTGCCACAAGGCGCAACCATTGGTATCCTCGGCGGCGGGCAGCTGGGGCGTATGCTCAGCGTTGCAGCCGCGCGTCTGGGCTTCAAAACCTGCATCTTCGAACCCGGCGCCGACTGCCCCGCCAGCCACGTGGCCAACGCCCATATTCAAGCGGCATACGAGGACGAGGGCGCGCTGCGCAAATTTGCCGCCAGCGTCGATGTCATCACCTTCGAGTTCGAGAATATCCCGACCTCTGCGCTTGATATTCTTGAGGCGCTCAAGCCCGTGCGCCCGAACCGCAAGGCCCTGCGTGTCAGCCAGGACCGGCTGGTGGAAAAGGCATTCCTGAACGATCTGGGGCTGCAAACCGCCCCGTTTGCCGCCGTGGATGATGGCGTGGACCTGACCCAGGCCATGTCCGAGATCGGCCTACCCGCGATTCTGAAAACCCGCCGTTTTGGCTATGACGGCAAGGGACAGGCCCGTATCAGCAGCCCTAACGAGGCCGAAGCGGCGCTGGCCGAGATGAACGGCGCGCCATCGCTCTACGAGGGGTTCGTGGACTTCAGCCGCGAAGTTTCGGTGATCGCCGCGCGAGGTCTGGCTGGCGACGTGGCCTGCTACGATCCCGGCGAGAATGTGCATGAGGGCGGCATCCTGCGCACCACGACCATACCGGCACGCCTTACCACCGCCCAGCGCACCGACGCCGTGCTGCTGGCAGCGAAGATCTTGAACAAGCTGGATTATGTCGGGGTGATGGGGGTGGAGCTGTTCGTGACGGACGCGGGCCTCGTGGTGAACGAGATCGCGCCGCGCGTGCATAATTCGGGCCATTGGACGCAAAACGGCTGCGCGGTGGATCAGTTCGAACAACATATTCGCGCGGTCGCGGGCTGGCCGCTGGGCGGCGGCGTGCGGCATTCGAACGTGGTGATGGAAAACCTCATCGGTGACGACATGGACCGCGTGCCGGATCTGGCAAAAGACGGAACTGCCGCGCTGCACCTCTACGGCAAGGCCGAGGTCAAACCGGGCCGAAAGATGGGCCATGTAAACAAGATCACCGGCCCGGCCTGAACGCCCGCCGCAGCCGGGTCGTGCCGCGAAACCACCCCGGCACGACTCTCTGTGCCAGGGGTTTCCAAGCGCTAGGGAAACGCCTGATTGTCAGGTCCGTGTGCGCTTCACTTTCTTCTTGGCTTTCGCCGCCTTGCGTTTGGCCTGCCCCAGCTTGCGTTTGGGCGATTTGCCCCGTGCGCCGGACGCGCCGCGCGTCGCCGCCTTGCCCTCGATCGTGATCAGGTCAAGCGAGATACCGCCCGTTACAGGCGCCGCCTCGGCCAGTCGTACCGTGACCCGTTGGCCCAGCCCGATCACGCGGCCCGTATCTGATCCGGTCAGCGTCGCAGTGCCCGGATCGAATTGGAAATACTCGCGCCCCAGATTGCGGATGGGGATCAGCCCGTCCGCCCCGGTTTCGTCCAGCCGGACGAACACGCCGAACTTGGCAATGCCGCTGATTCGCCCCGAGAATTCCTCGCCCACGCGCTCGCTGAGGAACGCCGCCAGGTAGCGGTCATTGGTATCGCGTTCGGCCATCATGCTGCGGCGCTCGGTTTCCGAGATATGCTGTGCCGTCGCCTCCAGCTGGTTCTCGTCGCCGGGCTGCAAACCGTCATCGCCCCAGCCATGCGCCGAGATCAGCGCGCGATGCACGATCAGGTCGGCATAGCGCCGTATCGGCGAGGTGAAATGCGCATAGGCGCGCAGCGCCAGTCCGAAATGGCCAAAATTGCTGGGCGCGTAATAGGCCTGCGTCATGGCGCGCAGGGTGCTCATGTTGATCTGCTCGGCATGGTCCGTGCCCGCAGCGCCGCGCAGCAGAGAATTGATATGGTGCGTCTTCAGCACCTGCCCCTTGGCCAGCGTCAACCCGGCCGCCTCGGCCACCTCGCGCAGAGTATCCAGCTTTTCCTCGGGCGGCTCTTCGTGGACCCGGAAGAGCAACGGGGATTTCTTCGCGTTCAGCACCTCGGCGGCGGCGACATTCGCCAACACCATGAATTCCTCGATCAGCTTATGCGCGTCCAGCCGGTCGGTGAAATTCACGCTGAGCACTACGCCCTCTTCGCTCAGCTCTACCTTGCGTTCGGGCAGGTCCAGCTCCAGCGGTTGACGATGCTTTCGCGCGATCTTGAGCGTTTCGTACGCGGCATACAGCGGACGGATCACGTCCTCCATCAGCGGGCCGCATTTGTCGTTCGGCGCGCCGTCCATCGCCGCCTGCACCTCTTGGTAGTTCAGCGATGCGGCAGAGCGCATGAGGCCACGCACGAATTTCTGCCCAATCTTCTCGCCCTGGGCGTTGACCACCATGCGCACCGCGATGCAGGCGCGCGGCACGCCTTCGTGCAAGGAACATAGATCACCCGACAGCCGATCGGGCAGCATCGGCACCACGCGATCCGGGAAATAGCTGGAATTGCCGCGCTTGCGCGCCTCGGCATCCAGCGCCGAGCCGGGCGTGACGTAATGGGCCACATCGGCGATGGCCACCCAGATCACATGACCGCCCTCGTTTTTCGGGTCTTCATCGGCATGGGCGTAGCAGGCATCGTCGTGATCGCGCGCATCCCATGGGTCGATGGTGATCAGCGGCATGTCCCGCAGATCGGTGCGCCCTTTGAGGCCCGCAGGCTTCATCGCGTCCGCCTCGGCGATCACCTCATCGGGGAAATCATCCGGAATACCGTGCTGGTGAATCGCGATCAGTGACACGGCGCGGGGCGCGCTGGGATCGCCCAGCCGCGCCAGAATCCGCGCGCGCGGCAAGCCCATGCGGTCCTTGGGGCCGGATTGTTCGGCCTCCACCAACTCACCATCCTTGGCGCCCGCCGTTGCATTCTCGGGCACCAGCCATTCCTTGCCGTTGCCCTTGTCGATGGGCAGAATGCGCCCGCCTTCGCTGCCTTTCCGGAACACGCCCAGCACCTTGTGCGGATTGGTGCCGATACGGCGGATCAGCCGGGCCTCGTATTGGTGGGCCTCGCCGGTCACTTCCTGCAGCCGCGCAAGGATACGCTCACCCGGAGCCAGCGCCGGGTCGCCCGCCCGCGGCACCAGCAAAACGGCAGGCTCGGTGCCGCTGCCCTGCCATTCCAGCGGGCGTGCCATCAGGTCACCATCCGGCGTCGGCTCTGTCACCTGCAGCACGCTGACGGGCGGCAGGCGATCCGGATCGCGGTAGGTCTTCTTGCGCTTTTCCAGATGCCCCTCGGCCTCAAGCTCCTTGAGCACGCGTTTCAGGTCGATCCGCGCGGCACCCTTGATCCCGAAGGCCTTGGCGATATCGCGTTTCGAGGTGAGGGTCGGGTTGTCGGAAATCCATTGCAGGATTTCGTCCTTGTTGGGCTGCTGGCTCATAATGCTGATCTATCATGGCAAACGGCGGGCGTCATCCGGGATTACGACACTGTGCTGGCGGCCCTTGCGAGACTCGGGGAAGCTCTATATCTGATCTTGCATGAGACGGATTTTTGACATGGACGACCGCGCGCGCCTGCCCTGGCGGTTTTTTGGCGCATCTGTGAGTGTTCTAGCCCGCCTATGAGGCGCGCTACCCCCTGTCACGCCTGAATACCATCTGAACAATACGGGAGAGGACCCATGTCCCCCAAAACGCTCTATGACAAAATCTGGGATGCCCATCTGGTGCATGAGGCCGAGGATGGCACTTGCCTGCTGTATATCGACCGGCATCTGGTGCATGAAGTGACCAGCCCGCAAGCCTTTGAAGGGCTGCGCATGGCCGGTCGCAAGGTGCGCGCCCCGGACAAAACGATTGCCGTGCCGGACCACAACGTGCCCACGACACTGGACCGCGCCAACGCCGCCACCATGACCGAAGACAGCCGCATTCAGGTCGAGGCGCTTGACCGGAACGCCAAGGAAACAGGCATCCACTACTATCCGGTCAGTGACGTCCGCCAGGGGATCGTGCATATCGTCGGCCCCGAACAGGGTTGGACCCTGCCCGGCATGACCGTGGTCTGCGGTGACAGCCATACCGCGACACATGGCGCATTCGGCGCATTGGCGCATGGGATCGGCACGTCGGAGGTCGAGCATGTGTTGGCCACCCAGACGCTGATCCAGCAGAAATCGAAGAACATGAAAGTCGAGATCACCGGCAAGCTTTCGCCCGGTGTGACCGCCAAGGACATCACGCTGACCGTGATCGGCGAGACCGGCACCGCCGGCGGCACCGGCTACGTGATCGAATATTGCGGCGAGGCGATCCGCGATCTCAGCATGGAAGGCCGCATGACCGTCTGCAACATGGCGATCGAAGGCGGCGCGCGCGCCGGGCTGATCGCGCCGGACGAAAAGACCTTTGAATACTGCAAAGGCCGCCCGCACGCACCAAAAGGCGCGGCATGGGAGGCGGCGCTGGCCTGGTGGAAGACGCTCTATTCCGACGATGACGCGCATTGGGACAAAGTCATCACGATTCGTGGTGAAGACATTGCGCCGGTCGTCACCTGGGGCACATCCCCCGAGGACGTGCTGCCGATCACTGCCTCCGTCCCCGCCGCCAGCGACTTTACCGGCGGCAAGGTCGGCGCGGCGCAGCGCAGCCTCGACTACATGGGCCTGACGCCCGGCACACCGCTGAGCGAAGTCGAGATCGACACGGTGTTCATCGGCTCGTGCACCAATGGCCGGATCGAGGATCTGCGCGCTGCGGCCGCGATCCTGAAAGGCAAGAAGATCAAAGAAGGGTTGCGCGCCATGATCGTGCCAGGCTCTGGCTTGGTGCGCGCCCAAGCCGAGGAAGAAGGGCTGGCCGATATCTTCATTGAGGCCGGGTTCGAATGGCGGCTTGCGGGCTGCTCCATGTGTCTGGCGATGAACCCCGATCAACTCTCGCCCGGCGAGCGCTGCGCCGCCACGTCGAACCGTAATTTCGAGGGCCGCCAGGGCCGCGGCGGACGCACGCACCTGATGTCCCCCGCGATGGCGGCCGCCGCAGCCGTGACCGGCAGGCTCACGGACGTGCGCGATATGATGTGAGGTCGACCGCCGGGCCACGGGCCCGGCGCACCCAGATTTGGCAGGACGGGCTCCAGCCCGCTACCGCACCAGGAGACACGACATGGAAAAATTCGAAAAACTCAGCGGCGTCGCCGCACCAATGCCGATGATCAATATCGATACCGACATGATCATCCCCAAGCAGTTCCTGAAGACGATCAAGCGTTCCGGACTGGGCGTGAACCTCTTTGACGAGATGCGCTATGACGATAACGGTGAGGAAATCCCCGATTTCGTTCTCAACCAGCCTGCGTATCGCGACGCGCAGATCCTGGTGGCCGGAGACAATTTCGGCTGCGGTTCGTCACGCGAACATGCGCCTTGGGCGATCAAGGATTTCGGCATTCGCTGCGTGATCGCGCCCAGCTTTGCCGACATCTTTCACAACAACTGTTTCAAGAACGGCATCCTGCCCATCGCCCTGCCGCAGGAACAGGTCGATCTCTTGATGGACGATGCGCAAAAAGGCGCGAATGCGCGGATCGAGATTGATCTGGAATCCCAGACCATCACCACGTCTGACGGTGAGACGATCTCTTTTGACGTCGACCCGTTCAAGAAGCACTGCCTGCTGGAAGGGCTGGATGATATCGGCCTTACCTATGAAAAGAGTGCGGCGATCGACAGCTTCGAAACCCGCTCGGCGGCCGAGCGCCCCTGGGTCTGATCGAAACAGCCCCGTTGCCCGGCCCTGGCGCCGGCCATCAGGGCTCTGCGTCCGCAATTCGGCGTATTGCGGACGCTTCAATTTAGCGTTTCACCTGAGACCTCGCGACCTCGTATCAAGACCCGTGTTGGCCCCGCAGGGCACGAACGGGTTTTTGTGATACATGAGAAAAAACCACCAACATCTTGTGTTTGTGCTTTTTTCTGATTTCCTCTCACCCCTTGATTGATGTATTCTCGCACCAGTTGTGAGATCAATACCGCGCCTTCCCTAGGGTAAACTCAGCAAATTCTTGAGACAGTGCCAAAAACACGGCAAGAATAAGACATAAATGAGGCATACCGCGCGAATGTGCGGGATCAAGTTGGGACAACGTTGCGGCATCGTATCGCAACAGGCCAAGTTGAAGGGATCAAGCGGTGATTACACAGCTTACGGGCGCCATTTTGCGCGCATTTTTGGTGGCATTGCTCATGGCAATACCGTCCTTGGTCTTGCCTTCGGTCGCCTCTGACACCGCGCAGATCGTGATCATCCTGGGGTTTCTCGCCGGGATCATGGTCTTTGTCGAATATCACGGGCATTGCGCCAGCATCGTCGAATTCCGCTTTGCTCCCCCCTACAATCGGCTGAAATACGGCTTTATCGCACTGACCGTCCTGCTGATGTCGATCATCACGCGCGGCCTGACGGATCCCGGCAGCTGGAGCGTCCTGTTGACCGGGATCGGTCGCGGCATCGGCCAAATGCTCGATTTTCCTTACTCGCCCGTACGGCTGGTGATGGTGCTTTTGCCCCACAACACCGATGTCCAGACCGTTGACCTGCTGCGCACCTTTGCCGGGCTCAGCTACGCATTGTCCTTCGTGATGGTATTTACCTTCATCGGCCTGGTGCATCTCAGGGGTTGGCCGGTGCGGCGTCAGGCGTTCAACGTGCTGCTCAATCTGCCTCTGTTCGACCCGACCGCCGGCGGCGATGTGGTCAGTCGCCTCAATCGGGACGCCAGCATTCATATTTCGTTAGGCTTTTTGCTGCCATTCTTGATGCCAGCAGCGGTCCTTGTGATCTCGAAACTGATCGACAGCTTCGAGACACTCGGACCACAGGCCCTGATATGGACGATATGCGCATGGTCCTTCATTCCCGCCAGCATGATCATGCGCGGCGTCGCGACAAACCGGATTGCCGATCTGATCACGGCCAAGCGTCGCCGGGCCTATGCCCGCGCCGCGTCCGAAGCCGACGAGTCCATGCAAACCGTCTGATCGCGGCGCTTCTGGTCTGACTCTGCACCGTCGTATCCTCTCCGGCCGAAACCCTGCGCATCGCCACCCTCAATACCGAATTGGAGCGCGACGGGCCGGGTTTGCTATTGCGCGATATCGAGCGCGGGCAGGATGCGCAGATCGACGCGCTGATCCAAGTCATCATCCAGGTCGACCCCGATATCCTCGTCCTGCAAGGGGTTGACTACGATCTGGAACTACGCGCGCTCAGCGCCTTGCGGGACCGGGTGTCAGCCGCCGGGTCGCATTACCCCCATGTCTTTGCCCGACGCCCGAACACCGGCTGGCAGACCGGCCATGATCAGGACGGCGATGGCCGTCTGGGTGAGCCCGAGGATGCGCATGGCTTTGGCCATTTCGCGGGAATGGGCGGCATGGCGATCCTGTCGCGCTTTGCGCTGGACGAAACGCGGTTGCAGGATTTCAGCACGCTGCTCTGGCGTGACCTGCCGGGCGCGTCATTGCCACAACGGGACGGGCAGCCCTTTCCCTCGGCCGCGGCACAGGCGGCGCTGCGGCTGGCGTCGGTGGCTCACTGGGTCGTGCCCGTCCAGCGCCCTGACGGCCCGCTGTACCTAATGGCCTTCCACGCCACCGCGCCGGTCTTTGACGGGCCAGAGGATCGCAACGGGCTGCGCAACCGCGATCAATTGCGCTTCTGGCCGCTCTACCTGGATGGGGCCTTCGGGCCTGCGCCGGAGCGGCGGTTTGTCCTTGTCGGGTCCGCCAATCAGGACCCGCAGGACGGTGAAGGACTCAAGGAAGGCATCCGCGAACTGCTGAGCGATCCGCGCCTGACCGGCCCGCGCCCGATGCGCGCGGGGCCTGCGCCGGATGCGGCGGGTCATCGCACCGATCCACGTCTGGATACCGTCGCATGGCCCACCCCGGATCCGGGTCATCTGAGGGTCAGCTACATCCTGCCGTCAAAGGATTGGCAGGTCGTGGCGTCCGGCGTGCACTGGCCGCCCGATGACACGCCCGCAGGCGCCACCGCCGCAGCGGCCAGCCGACACCGCATGGTCTGGGTCGATCTGCGCGCGCCGGAGGACTGACGACTCAGGCCCATTTGGCCATGGGCGGCAGCGACATAAGCACCGCGTTGGCGTCATGCCCGGTGGCAAGACCAAACTTGGTGCCCCGGTCATAGACCAGATTGTATTCCGCATAGAGCCCGCGATGCAGCAGTTGCGTTTCCTTATCGGCGTCGGTCCATTCCTGCACGCGCCGTGCCTCTATCAGCGGGACGAACGCCGGCAGGAAAGCCCGGCCGATATCCTGCGTCAGGGCAAAATCAGCCTGCCAGTCGCCACTGTTGCGATCATCCATGAAGATGCCGCCGACGCCGCGCGCCCGGCCCCGGTGCGGGATGTAGAAATACTCGTCCGCCCAGGCCTTCAGCTCCGGATAGAGGTCGGTCCCGTGCGGATCGAGATGCGCCTGCTGGGTCCGGTGGAAATGGGCAGTGTCCTCGGCATATTCGATACACGGATTCAGGTCCGAACCACCACCGAACCACCACGCATGCGGCGTCCAGAACATCCGCGTATTCATGTGCACAGCAGGGCAATGCGGGTTCTGCATATGCGCCACAAGGCTGATCCCACTGGCCCAGAAGCTGGGATCGCGCTCCATGCCGGGGACACCGCGCGCGGCCATCGCCCGCTGCGCCGCTTCGCCCAACTGGCCGTAAACCTCCGAGACGTTCACGCCGACCTTCTCGAACACGCGGCCTCCGCGCATCACGCTCATCAGCCCGCCACCTGCGTCACCACCATCCCCGGCGGCACGGCGTGTCTCGGTCATCTCGAACCGGCCTGCGGCACGATCCGACAGCGGCCCGGTGGTGTGGCTGTCTTCCAGCGCCTCGAACGCGGTCACGATCTCGTCGCGCAATTGCCGGAACCATGCGGCGGCGCGTTGCTTTTCCTTGGTGAAATCCATGATGTTCCCCCGTTCAATCAATGCAAAGGCGCCCATCCGGGCGGATGAGCAGCCCCTAGTGCGCCGAGACCGCCACCGGGTCGAGCAGCGACCGCCCGCCATCCACGGTCAGGATCTGACCGGTCATGAACGCGGCACTGTCGCTGGCCAGGTACTGCGCCGCTTCGGCCAGTTCCCACGGCGATGCGACACGGCCCAGCGGCGTATGCGCCTCGATATCGGCGCGAAAGCTGCGATTGTCCTTCAACTTTTCTTTCAACGAGGCGCTCATCACCGATCCGAACGCCAGCGCATTCACCCGAATGCGGTGCGGCGCCAGCGTGACCGCCAGCGAGCGGGTCATCTGATCCACCGCCGCGGTCGAGACTGAATAGGCCAGAAGGTCAGGCCGCGTGCGCCGCGCGGCGATCGACGACAGGTTCACGATTGATCCCGCCGGGCCCTCTTCCTGCCCCTCGGATTGCTTGATCATCCGTTTCGCCACCAGTTGGCTCAGGCGCAGAGATGTCATCAGGTTCTGCGTGAGCAATTCCTCGACACCATCATCATCGGGATTGAGCGGGTCCGAGACCACCACCTGCCGTGACGCGTTGACCAGGATATCGACGCTGTCGAAAGCATCCAGCGTTGCCGAGAGCAGGTTGGCCAATGTCAGCTTTTCGCGCAGGTCGCCTGCGAAATACCGCATCGCGTCGCCGTCCTTGTCGTCGCCCAGTTCGGCGATCAGCCGTTCCTCGTCCATATCGGCGAACATCACGTTCGCCCCCTTGTCGGCAAAGTGCCGCCCGATGGCGAGGCCGATGCCGTTGGCGCCGCCGGTGACGATCGCGGTCTTTCCGGAAATCGAGAATGACATGATGCAGGTCCTCGTGACGTGATTTTGCGTGGGCAAGGTTAAGGTGTTTGGTGAAAAACCTGAACAGCGGCTGCTCGCAAGACGCGGCAAGCCATCCGGGCGTCAAGCATGCCGGGCATCAGCCTGGCACCTCTGGCCCGATAATAGGCACACTGGCCAACTCAGCGCCGCTGACGCGCGGGGCGCCGCGCATGTAACAGCTTGAACTTGTTATCGCCAGCGATCTCGTTGGTTTCCGCAAACAACTCGGCGAGGTGGCGCTCGTAAGGCAGATGCCGGTTGGCGACCATCCACAGTTGCCCCTGCGGTTTCAGCAGGCGGGCGGCGGCGGCGATGAACGCCGTGCCCAGCTTTGGATCGGCGCTGCGCCCGGTATGAAAGGGGGGATTCATGATCACTGCGTCGGGGCGGGCATCGGGCTCCCAGTGCAGCGCGTCGGCCCAGTGGAACTGCGCGCGCGCATCGATCACGTTCTGCCGCGCACATTCCAGCGCCGCATGGCTGGCCTCGACCAGATCAATGCGCGCGATGTTGTCTCGTTCCAGCGCGCGGGCCGAGAGGTAGCCCCAGCCCGCCCCAAGATCGACCACATGCGCTCCGATCTGCTGCGGCAGATGATCGGCCAGATAGCGGGATGCAGGATCGATCCCGTCGGCGGAAAATACCCCCGGCGCCGTGACGAAACCCGCCTCAATCGCAGCAGGTCCGGAGGGCATCCAGTCCGCAAGGTTCACCGCCGAATCGAACCAGAAAAGCTTGCCATGTGCCTTGTTGATCGGGCCGGAAACGGCGGTGCGTTTACGCATCTCCTTCAACGCCGATTCGATTCCATCCGTCTTGGTCCCGTCCACCAAGACCGGCCCGTCGGTGACCGAGGCCGCCAGCGCGATCAGCGCACGCGCCTCAGCCTTGGCTCGCGGGATCTCGATCAGAGCAGCCCCGTAGCGCCCCTCTGGTACCACGCCACAGTCGAAACCGCGCGCCTCGAAATCTTCGAAATCCGGGCGATTTCCGGTGATCACGTGACACTGATCCGCCTGCAACGGCGACAGGTCCATGCCGGCACGTGGGGCAAAAACCGCGACGCGCGAAGTATCGGGCAGGCAAAGCCCGCTTTCCAGCGCCAGGGGCAAACGGGGATGCATTGTGATGCCTACTCTTTTTCCATCGTGCATTGCAGAGGATGCTGATGCTGGCGGGCAAAATCCATCACCTGCGCCACCTTGGTCTCGGCGATCTCGTGACTGAAGACACCGACGACCGCGACACCCTTCTTGTGCACGGTCAGCATGATGTCAAAGGCCTGCGCATGGCTCATGCCGAAAAACCGCTCCAGCACCGCAACGACGAATTCCATCGGCGTATAGTCGTCATTGAGCAGCAGCACCTTGTAAAGTGGTGGTCGCTTGGTCCGCTCACGCGTCGCGACCACGACGGAGACATCATTGTCATCGTCGTTTTCGGGGCCGGCCAATATGTCTGCGTGCGTGTACATCATGTCTCAACGAAGGGCATTCGTGCGGAGTCTATATAGCCTCTCAGGCGTGGGTGAAAAGGGGGCGTGCCATGCAGGGCCAACCGATTGAAGCATATCTGTCGATTATCGCTTTTGATGCGGATGACACCCATTGGCAGAATGAACAGTTCTTTCGTCTGATCAAAGATCATTTTGCCGTGTAAAACGCTTTATTCCAAGCCCCAATCCTCGGCCTGCATCTCGCGCAACCGGCTCGCGGTGCGCTCGAACTCGAACGTGCCCTCGCCTTCGACATAGAGATATTCAGGTTCAGCCGCCGCCGAGCAAATCAGCCGCACCTTTGCCTCGTAAAGCGCGTCGATCAGCGTCACGAACCGCTTGGCCTCGTTGAAATTCGACCGGCCCAGTTGCGGGATGTTTTCCAGCACCAGCACCCGCGCGGCCTCGGCCAGTGCCAGATAGTCGGCCGGTCCCAGCGGCTTGCCGCACAGATCGTAGAAAGACGCGCGCGCCACGCCGTTGTGAAAGGCCGGGATCTCGACTTGGCGTTTCTGCACGATCAGCGTATGGGGCTTTGCCTGTCCGCCGGTCAGATCCTGCCAGATCGCCGCGATCTCGGCACGGGTCTCGGCGTTGACGGGGGTAAAATAGGTCTGACTACCCGCGATCCGGTCCTGCCGGTAGTCGGTGGGAGATTGCAGGTGATACACCACCATCCGCTGCTTGATCAGCTCGATGAAAGGCAGAAAGAGTTGGCGATTGAGCCCGTTCTTGTAGAGGTCATCGGGCACCCTGTTCGATGTCGCGACGACCACCACACCGGCGGCAAACAGCGCCTCGAAGAGGCGACCCACCACCATCGCATCGGTGATGTCGGTGATCTGCATCTCGTCGAACGCCAGCAGGCGCACATCCTTGATGATCTTTTCCGCAACAGGTGCCAGCGCATCCTCGCGCCCCGCCTGGCGCGCGGCGTGCATCCCGGCGTGCACCTCTTGCATGAAGGCGTGAAAATGCACCCGCCGACAGGCCGAACCGACAGTTTCGGCAAAAAGGTCCATCAGCATGGATTTGCCGCGCCCGACACCACCCCAGATATAAAGGCCCTTGGGCGGCTCCGGAGCCTTCTGAAACCAGCCCTTGCGCACCGGCGCGGCGAGGGCAGCGCGAATGCGCTCGAACTCGGGCATGATCGCCTCTTGCGCCGGGTCATGGCGCACCCTGCCTTCGGCAACCAGGCGATTGTAAATGTCTGGCATCGTTTCCATCCGGACAGGGATACCTTGCTGCCGAGCCATAGAAAAGCAGGAACCCGTGCGCTGCCTGCGCGCGCCCTGCGGAATTGCTGTTCACGTCAGAATGGTTTGCAATGGCGTCCTGTAGCCTCTAACGAAATTCATTGCTGGCCCTGTGACGAAACCGCGCGCATTCTGTCCACCCCGCCCATCGCAAGCACCCCCGTTGGATTCGCCGTGAAACGGTGCCATATCCCGGCAAACAGGCGACAAACTTGCCCACGATCCCGGTAGCCGCCGAAGCGATTGCATTTCGCCCCTTCCACCGCCATATATCGCAAGCACCCGTGATGGAGCCGCATATGACCAATTATCTCGACTTCGAAAAACCCCTTGCCGAAATCGAAGGCAAGGCCGAAGAGCTGCGCGCGATGGCCCGCGCCGGCGAAGGGGTCGATGTCGAGGAAGAGGCCGGCGCGCTGGACAAGAAAGCCGCCGCGATGCTGCGTGATCTCTACAAGGATCTGACACCGTGGCGCAAATGCCAGGTCGCACGCCACCCCGAGCGGCCCCATTGCAAGGACTACATCAAGGGTCTTTTCACAGAATACACGCCGCTGGCCGGGGATCGCAACTTTGCCGACGACCACGCGGTGATGGGGGGGCTGGCCCGCCTGGACGATACGCCGGTCATGGTCATCGGCCACGAAAAGGGCAACGATACCAAATCCCGGATCGAACGTAATTTCGGCATGGCGCGCCCCGAAGGGTATCGCAAGGCGATCCGCCTGATGGAAATGGCCGACAAGTTCGGACTGCCAGTGATCACCTTGGTCGATACGCCCGGCGCCTATCCCGGCAAAGGCGCCGAAGAGCGCGGCCAGTCCGAGGCGATTGCCCGGTCGACCGAGATGTGCCTGCAAATCGGCGTGCCATTGGTCAGCGTGATCATCGGCGAGGGCGGATCGGGCGGTGCCGTGGCCTTTGCCACCGCCAACCGCGTCGCGATGCTGGAGCATTCGGTCTACTCTGTAATCTCTCCCGAGGGATGCGCGTCGATCCTGTGGAAAGATCCCGAGAAGATGCGCGAAGCCGCCGAGGCGCTGCGCCTGACAGCCAAGGACCTGATGCGTCTGGGTGTCGCCGATCGAATCATCGAAGAGCCGATGGGTGGCGCACATCGCGACCCAAAGACGGCGATCGACGCTGTCGGCAAATCGATTCTGTCGATGCTGGACGATTTGTCAGATCAGACCCCGGAAAAGCTGATCAAGGATCGGCGGCAGAAATATCTCGATATGGGGGCCATCGGCCTGTCCGTCTGACGGCCCAAGCCCCTGCTGCTGGTCAGCCGGTCAGCATCCGCAGCCCCTGCGTCACATCCGAGCGCACCACGAGCCGCAGGCCCGGCTCATCCCCGGCCTTGAGCGCCGCGATGATCAGCCGGTGGAAATGCGGCGGCTCCTTTTGCTGCAACCGGCCGTAAAGCACGCGCATCGTCGGCCCCAACTGCAACCAGACCGTTTCGGCCATGGCCAGCATCGCAGGCGCCTGCGCGCGCAGATAGAGCGTGCGATGAAACTCCAGATTGCGACGGATAAAGCCGACGGCGTCCTGACGCGCGATATCCTCGGCGATCTGTGCATTGATCGACGTCAACCGATCGATCAGCGCGATATGCGCGCGGGGCAAAGCGCGGCTGGCCAGTTCCACCTCTATCAGCGAACGCAGCGCAGCCAGTTCCTCGATCCGGTCATTACTCAGCTCCGGAGTGGACACCCGCCCCGACAAGCTGAGTGTCAGCGCGCCCTCGGCCACGAGGCGGCGCAGCGCCTCGCGTGCGGGTGTCATCGACACGCCGAATTCGCGCCCGATGCCGCGCAGGGTCAGCGCCTGCCCCGGCGCGATCTCGCCATGCATGATGCGGCTGCGCAGCCCGCGATAAACACGGTCATGGGCGGCGGGGCTTGGATCGGGGCGCGGGTTGAGCAGCATGACCTAGCTAGTGATCACAAATCAACGCGGGGTCAACGCTCAAAACCGGTAACGATGCAGCGTCCCCCCGTTGACACGCAACCATTTGCGCGGTGCCGCGTATCCGGGCAGCAGCTGATCAACCAGCGCCCAGAAGGCCGGTGAGTGGTTCATCTCCTGCAGATGCGCCACCTCATGCGCGGCGACATAGTCCAGCACTTCGGGCGGCGCGAGAATCAGCCGCCATGAATACATCAGCCCCGCATCCGCGGTGCACGACCCCCAGCGCGAGCGCGTATCGCGCAGCGTGATCCGCCCGTAGCTGCGCCCCAGCGCCGCGGCGTGGCGGTCCGATGCGGCCACCAGCCGTTCGCGCGCCAATGTCCGCAGCCAGGCCTGCACCCTCGCGGCCGCACTGTCCGGCGCGCCCGGCACCAGCAGACGGCCCTCTTCGGCCACCACACGCCGCCCCGTGCCCGGCGCAATCGTCATTCCCTGACCTTCGACCGGCAGAACGGCGCCAATCGACACCTGCACTTCGGGCTCTTGCCGCATCAGTTGTTGCGCCAGCCAATCCTGCTTGGAACGGGCAAAATCCAGCCCCTCACGCTCCGGCAGACCGCGCGGCATGGTCAGCGTCACCCGCCCGTCCAGGCCCGACACCCGCAGCGAAATACGCCGCGCCCGCGCCGAGCGCCGCAGCGTGACAGCGATCGGGGGGTTGCCGGGAAGAACGTGGTGGCCCATATGCTCTCCATGAAGCGATCAGCGGTGCTCAGGCCGCAAAGCCTTTGACACCTCCGCCCTGTTATGGCAGGGGACGCTGATTGCCCGCAAGGTTTGAAATGTGAGAGGGATCACCCATGCCCAAAGAAGAATGGGGCGTCAAACGCGTCTGCCCGACCACTGGCCAGCGCTTTTACGACCTGAACAAAGATCCGATCATCAGCCCGTACACGGGTGAGGTCGTCGAGTTGAACAACGGCAAATCCCGTTCGATCAAAGCGGACGCTGAAGATGCCGAAACGAAGAAGCTGAAAGACGCCGACGATGTCGTGCTGGATGACGACGATGATGTCGATGTCGATCTTGGCGACGACGTGCTGGAAGATGACGACGACACCGATGATGTCTCGCTCGACGACATCGCCGACGTCGCCACGAATGACGACGACAGCTGACGACACTCGGGGGCGGGATTTTTCGCTTGATCCCGCCCGGCGAGTTGCCTAAAGCGTTCCGGGATGTTGTTGGACCACGGCAACATCCGGAACGCTCTGGAACAGAAAATGTCGCGGGCGTTTCGAAGTCAGGTTGCGCGTCAACTTGATCTTGAATCGCCGTGACAGGCGAAAAACGGGGCCTTAGCTCAGCTGGGAGAGCGCTTGCATGGCATGCAAGAGGTCAGGGGTTCGATCCCCCTAGGCTCCACCAAATCCCCCCCCAATTTCTGCGACGGCCTGACAGGGCGCGACGCGTTCGCCCGCGATACGCGATCCGGCCCGGGATGGCAGCGATTTGCCCGCGATCCGCCTTCAGCGATCGCGAATCACACATTCACACCTGCCTGATTTCAGATGTTGTCCGGCCTGAAGCCCAGCGCCTTTTCCTGCTTGCGCGCGCGCCGAACCGTTTCGACCCGGCGCCGACGGCCGCGGCGTTCTGCCCGCTCTTGCGCAAGGTTCCGCAGCAACTCGGCCAGCGGCGAAGGCAGGCGGCCCGGCCAGCGCGCGGTGATCCAGCCCAAAAGACGGACCATACCGGGGGCCATGTCAGAAAACAGCGCATCCTCCAGCGACACATAGGCAGCGGCGGACCCGCGCTGACCCTGCCGCCCGGTGCGACCGATCAGCTGGCGGTCGATCCGCGACGAGCCGTGGAATTCGGTCACGATGACATGCAGCCCACCCTCGGCCTCGACCTCTTTGGCGACGGGGATATCGGTGCCGCGCCCGGCCATGTTGGTGGCCACGGTGATGCGCCCCGGCTGCCCCGCTTGCGCCACGATCTCGGCTTCGTCCGCGTCCTGACGCGCATTCAGAACCACCGGCGTCTGTCCCGCCGCGCGCAGCCGTTCGGCGATCTCTTCCGACGCGGCAACCGACCGGGTACCGATCAGCACGGGCCGCCCCTGCGCCGCCATGCGCGCCGCGTCCCGTGCCACCGCCTGCCACCGCCTGTCCGCGCGACCATAGAGCCTTGTGCGCGCCATCCGGCGGCGGCTCGGGCGATGGGTCGGCAGGCGCAGCACGGCGCGGCCATGGCTTAGGCGCAATTCGCGTGCCACTTCGGACGCGGTGCCGGTCATACCGGCAAACCACAGGTAGCGCGCGAAAAACGTCTGATAGGTGATCTGCGCCAGCGTTTCGCGCATGCCAGAACGTTCCACCCGCTCCTTGGCCTCGATCATCTGGTGCAGCCCGCTCTGCCATTGTCGGTCTGCCATCACCCGACCGGTGAATTCATCGACGATGGCAAGGCCCTCATCGGTCAGGATGTAATGCTCGTCCCGCTTGTAGAGGTGCAGCGCCGACAGCGCCTGCACCATCGCTTCGCGCCGGGCGGTTTCTGCCACCAGCGCGGGCGTGGGCGGCACCAACCCCGCCAGCACGTCGTCGGCGGGCGGCAGCAGGCGCACGCGACGCGCCTTGCGGTCCAGGTGGTAATGCGTGCCCTCCTCCAGCGTGTCGGCCAGCGCCAGCATCACATCATCCGCAGCGCGTTCCGCATCTCCGCCGGGGCGTTCGGCAGTGATGATCAGTGGCGTCTGCGCCTCGTCGATCAGGATGCTGTCAACCTCGTCGATCACCGCGAATCCCAGCCCCCGCGTCAGAATCCTCGCCGCGTCGCGCCCTCCGTCGCGGCCCAGCATGCGCCGCGACAGGGTGGCCAGAGCCGTGCGGTCATTCCCCATCGCCAGCCGGTCGCGCAGATAGTCGAAGGCGATGTCGGAATTGGTGGAAAATACCACATCGGAATCGTAGATCGCCGGCCGCAGGTGATGCTCGGTTTCCTCGGTGATGACGCCAAAGCTCAGCCCCAGCGCCTCCAGCACCGGGGCCAGCGTTTCGGCATCGCGCGTAGCCAGATAGGGGTTGACCGTGATCACATGCACCGGCGTGCCGGTGAGGGCCACCAGAACGGCGGGGATCAGGGTGGTGATCGTCTTGCCCTCGCCTGTGGCCATCTCGACGATACGGCCCCGCGTCAGCGCCAGCCCGCCGGTGATCTGCACCGGATGATGCCGCATCTGCCGTTTGCGCCATGTCATCTCGCGCACCCCCGCGGCGGCGATGCGCATCGGACGCCCTTTCAGGCCTTGGGCCAACAGCAGCGGGGCCTGCGCGCGTATCTCTGCCACCAATTCTGCGTCATCGAGCGCGGCCAGTTCTTCGCCAATGCGCATCACGTCGCGCGTCTCCAGCCAGCTGCGCAAACCCGGCCCGGTGGTGGCCCGGCGCAGATACGACAGCACCGTCAGCACCACCTCGTCCGAGCGCTTGGGCGGGATCGGCCGCCGCTCCGGCTCTGCGGTATCGGCGCGCTCGGGCGTCACCCATGGGCGCGCGGCGTCAGACATCGAACGCCCGCAGGAACAGCGCACGCACCTCGCGCGCGACGCGCACCGCCAGCGGCTTGGGCGCAAATGCCAGCCGCACATGGGCGCGCATGCCATAAGCCGGGCGCGGCGCACCATCGGGCAGCCCCAGGTCCAGCTGAAAGATCTGCCTGGCGCTGCGCAGTGGCCCGTCGCCGCCCGGAACCGTCGCGAAGGTTCCGCCACCATCCAGCGCCAGCACCGGCGAAGGCAGCACATCACCGCCCGCGGGCACCTGCCGCAAAATGCTGGCGGACAGGATCACATCCGGGCTATCGGCAAAGCGCAACTCGATCCCGCGCATTTCGCGGCTCATCAGCGTCGCCAGATCCTGCGGAATCGCCACGCGAATAACCGGTGCGGCGTCCGGCAATACATGCCCGATCACCGCGCCCCGGGCGAAGAACCGACCCTCCAGCCCGGTGGTCATCGGTAGGTTCAGCTGCCCAGACAATGCTGCTGTCACCTGCAATTGCGCCAACCGGGCATTGGCGTCGTCGCGGGCGATGCGCGCCTCGCGGACCCGGTCGCGGAATTTCGCGGCGCTGGCGCGATCCTTGGCGCGGGCGGCGGCATATTGCGCCTCGGCCTTGGCCAAGCGTGCGCCGCGCACCCGCGCCTCGGCTTCCAGATCGGGGGCCGCCACGGTGAAGAGCGGCGCGCCCAGCGCCACGCGGTCCCCGTGCGCTGCCTGCTGGGCGATGATGCGGCCCGCTTGCGGCGCGCGCAGAATCGCCTCATCAGGCAGCCATACGACGCCCTGTACTACCGCGTAATGCGGCAATGGCAGCGCAAAGAGCAATCCGCCAAGGACCACTGCCGCCGCCCCCGCCCCCAGCACCGCGCGCTGGCCGACGCTCTGAATACGCGGATCGGTCAGCCCCTTGTGCGCGGTCTTCAGCACCGGCCAGACCAGCATCAGCGACACCGACCACAGCGCCAGCAACACACCCACAAGCCGGTAGGTGGTGGCGATAAAGAGCGCGATGGTGATCGAGATGAAGATCCGGTAGGCGAACGCGGCAGGCGGGTAGAGCGCGAACCAAAGCCTCTCCCAGCCGCCGATCTGCATACGGGTGCGCGCCCGCTCTCCGGTGCCAAGAAGATAAACGCGCACGACCTCCCCCCACCATTCATTGCCGCGCTTGGCCATGTTGGGGATCTCGATGATATCGCACAGGACATGGTAGCCGTCGAACTTGAGCAGCGGATTGCCATTGACCGCCAGCGTCGACAGGCCGGAAATCACCATGGTGTTGAACAGCACCGTGCGCACCATCCCCGGCTCTGCCTGCGTCCAGAGGAACAAGGCAATGCTCGCGATGACCAGTTCGACAACGACACCGGCGCCAGCCACCGCCGCGCGGTCCCATTTGGACGGGAAGGAAAGCGAGGCCGACGCCTCGACATAGGGGATCGGATAGAAGGCGATAAACATCAGCCCCATCTCGTGCACTTCGCCGCCCCGACCGCGCACGGTGACACCGTGGCTGATCTCGTGCACCGCCTTGACGACGGGATAGATCAGCGCAATCAGCGCCAGGTTTTCAAGGTCCAGAAACCCTTCCAGCCCGCGCGCCGTCAGCGCCTGCCAGTGCAGTGGTAGCACCACCAGCGCGGCGACGATGATCAGCAGCGCGCTCAGCCACCAAAGCGCGCGGGGTACCGCGCCCATCGTGGATGAAAGCGCTTTCAGAAACTTGTCCGGGTCGATCAACGGCAGGGTGATCGACGCCGGGTTCAGCAGCAGTTTCTTCCATTTTTGGATACGATCCTTGTCGCGCCGCTCCAGCAGATCATCCAGCAGCGGCGTCTCGGCGTTGTCCAGCAGGTCGGACTGGTGCAACTGGCTCAGCAGGCGGACGATTTCGTCCTGCGTCGGCGCGTCTTCGGCCAGCCGCGTGGTCAGCTCCTCCCAGATATCCTCGACTGACCGCACACCATCCAGCCGCCCGGCGACCTCTTGGGCGGCCGGGGTCAGGCGGTGCACCTTGGTCCCGGTGCTGTCGGTCAACACATACCACGGCTGACCCAGATAGATGTGCCGGATGACCCGCACATCACGGCGCAGGCGCGGGCGCGCGGCGCTGATCCGGTACCAGTCATTAGAGCGGTGCGTGTCCGACATCAGGGCACCCAGCGCCACAGCAGCAATTTCGCGCGCACCAGCGAGCCACGCAGCCAGGCATGCGCGAGGCTGGTCGAACCCGCTTCGATCTTGGCCACGCCCTGCAATCCGGGACGCAGCCCGGCGGGCGGATCGGTGACAAGCGCCTCGATCCGAAACCGGTTTTCACCCTCACCGGGGTCCGACACGGCGGCGATGGATTGCACCGAAAAGGGCACCGGGTCATCCGGCAGGCCCGCCAGCACGGCACGCCCCACCTGCCCCGACTGCACCAGCCCGAGGTCATACTCGCTGACATCGATACGCAACCGCCAGCCGTCCTGCCGCGCCACCTCGAACAGGGTATCGCCCCGGCTGACCGGCGCGCCGATCCGCTGGCTCAGATCGCCTGACACGATCAACCCGGCTATGGGCGCGGTGATGCTCAGCCGCGCCAGCCGCGCGGCCGTCAGGTCGGCGGCGGCCAGTGCCTCGCTCAGGTCGGCGTTGGCGACGGCGGCGGCAGCGCGATCCCCTTCGGCCAGCGCCTCTCGCAGGGCTTGGCGCGCTTCGCCTATGCGCGCGGTCGCAGCGGCGGCCTCAAGCTCCAGATCGCTGGAATCGAGCCGCGCCAGCAGATCGCCCGCCCGAACCTGCTGGCCCGCTCGCGCCGGGGCCTCGGCCAGAAACCCGTCAACCGGGGCCACGGCGGCCTGCTGCTCGGCCCCCTCGACAGTGGCATCGGCACGCACCCGCAGATCGGTCTGGATCAACATTGGCAGCCCCAGCGCCAGCACCACGCCAATCGCCCCCAGCGCCAGCGCCGGGCGGCGCCCCAATACCGCGCTCAGGCCCCGGCCCGCCCAATCGCGCAACCGCCCGGACACCAAACGGCGTTCGTCGTACTTGGCCTTCAGCAGCGGGGCCAGCGCCGCGGCGACCAAGCGCAGCTCATCCTGCGTGCCCTCCGCCAGCGCCACCGCCTCGTCGCCCTCGCGCCGCCGCTCCAGCAGCAGCACGCCGACCGCCTGCCCACGCACCAGCAGCGGCGCCGAGATCAGCGCACCGGCCCCCAGATCGCGCGCCAGCGCCCGGTGGGCGACGTCAATCATCTGCCGTGCGCCCTCGCGTGTGGGCCAGACGACGCAGCCCGCCTGCGCCACTGCCTCGTCCATCGCCGCCTCATAGGCCACGACCGCTTCGGTCCGCTTGTCAAAGGCGGCGACCCGGCTCAGCGCCTCCAGCCGCACGCGGCCACGCCGCAACATGCCGATAGCCGCGATGTCGAACCCGGTCAGATCCGGGATCGCGTTGACCAGCGCCAGTGCCGCGCCGTCGAACCGCGCGTGTGCATCGCAGGCAGCCAGCAGGTCGGTCAGCAATTGTGCGCTGCTGGCCTGTTTGCGCCCTAGTGCCGCCTGCCCCTGCATCAGCCGCGCCTCGATCCAGCCGCAGGACCAGTGCAGCTCTCGCATCAGCGCACGCATTGCCGCACCGTCAGGGTGCTTTGTCAGCGACAGCACCAAAATCCCCTGCACGATACCACCACTATCGATGGGATATCCCAGCAAGGTATGATCTTCGCGGCGTTGCAACAGCGGCTCCGGCTTGCGCAACAGCGCCTCGGCCAGCGTCACATAGGCGTCGGTCTGATCCTCGGACACCTGCCAGAGCGCCGCCACGCCCAGCCGCCCGCCATCGCCGCGCAGAAAGAGCACGCCGCCCTCGGCCCCGGCGATCCGGTCGGCGGAAATCGCCAGCCAGCCGGCAAGATATGCCGCACCGTCAGATGGATCGAGAAAGGCGCGCCACGGGTCGGCGGGCGCGGCGACGACAGGCGTCTGGATGCCGTCATCGGGTTGCGCCCGATCCTGGGTTTTGCCCTGGTCCTGCAAAGCGGGGTCAGTCCTTCAAGGAACCGTAACGTCCCTCGTATTCGTCGATCAACTCGTTGAGAACCTCGCGCAGTTTGCTCGCTGCATGTGGGCTCATGATAACCCGGTGCGCAATCTCGATCTCCAGATCGCCATCGGTCCGGTCCCAGCTCTGGTTGAGGCCAAAGTTGATGACCACCTCCTCGCGGGTCGAGGTGGCGTTGCAGACGTTGCAATAAGAGCTTTTCATCCGGCTGGTATCCAGCTTGACCCGCCGTTCCGTTGCCACGGGTTCGGGGGGTGGTGTCGGCTCCGGCTTGACGGCTTTGGCTTTGGTCGCCTTGGCCGGTTTCGTGCTGGTGGTTTTCTGGTTGTTTGACTGGCCGTTCTTCTGGGTCATTTTGCGCCCTGATCCGATTCGTTCATATCCGAGAGCAGGATAGCATGGCGCGCGCTGCCGTGACCGTTCTTCGTGCGCGCACTGCCCGGACGGGTGGGTACGGCGGCGCTGAGCAGCGCCAGCGCGGTGAAGGACGACAGCCTGTCTTCCGATGGTGCCACATCCAGCGCCGCGTCCTCTTGTGGTGTGGCGGGTGCTGCCTCGACCGAGTCCATCTCGTCAAAGCACATGCGGAACTGCGCAGGCAGATCGCCGGGCTCGGTGATGGCGGCCTCCGTGGCCGCGGCAGGTGTTTGGTCCTTCTGAGGCAGCGGCGCCAGGCGATAGGTATCTCCCGGTTCGGCCCCTTCGGGCAATGCGCCGACGATGCAAACCTCGCCATCCGCGGCACGCGTCACCTCGCCATGGTCCTGCTGTCCCACAGGGGTGATCCCGTTCAGCCGCCAGATCTGATCGGCGTCACTCAGATCAGCAGGCAGGCCGTCAAAGCACAGCCCGGCGCGGGCGGCACGTGCCGCGGCTCCGGGGTCATCCGCCATGTGCTCGGGCACCAGGCAAAGCGGCTGAGGCGTGGTGTAGCGCAGATAGAGCAGCTGATTGCCACCACCGTCGTCCGTCGCCTCCTGCGCGGCGTCGATCAGGCTCAGCGCATTGCCCGTCGCCAAAGCACTGAAGCTGCGGACCGCAGTATCGCCAAAGGTGCCGCTGCGTCCTGTGCGCGCGCTCAAGGTCTGCAAAGTATCGTCATCCCCGGTCGCCCCACCCTCGGACGGCAGCGGACGCAGCAGGTTGGGGTCGATGAAGGCCCAGGCGCTCAGGCCTTCCAACGAATCCTCGGGCAATGCGGCGAACCGCGCCAAATCGGCGGCGGAAACGGTGCCGTCACCGTCTGCGTCACCGCGCTGCGCCACCAGCGTCAGGGCGCGGGTTTCGGACGCGGCGGGCGCCGGGGCGGCACGACCAAAGGCACCTTCACCGAAGGCCCGGGCAAAGAGCGCCGGGGCTGCCGGGTCGGCGGTGGCAACGCCGTTGATCTCGGCCACGCGCATACGCAGCGGCGCGCCGGATGTGCCATAGTTCGCACCCGCGTTCATTCGGCCCATCAGCCGCGCAATCTCAACCGTGCCAGCTTCAGGGGCGGTGTCGAACGCGATTCGGAAAGTCGCCTGCCCTGCGGTGCCGCCGGCATCGACCCGCGACACCATCGCGCCGGCCAGTTTCGAGACAAGGCCGCTGATCTGCATCAGGTCCGCGTCCCAGCTGACCTGTACCACCATCGACCGCAGCCCGCCCGATTGCGTCATCGTCACAGCCAGCCCCGAACCGCGCACCCCGAGCGCCTGCCCGGCGGCCTGCACCGCGCCCTGAAGTGCCAGCGTAACCGGCGCTTCGGAGATGGTAATGACGCGTTCCTCGTAGCCCAGCGGCCCGGCCTCCAGCACGTCCCAGCGGCTGCGCCAGCCCAGATCGTCGGCGGTCAACCGCAGGCGATACTCGCCCGGTGGCAACGCCCCTTCGGTCGCGAGGAAAGTAAAGCCGCGTTCATCCGCATCCGGCACCAGAGAGCCACGCACCGGGTTGCCCTCGGCATCCAGCAGCATCACATCCACCGGCTCGCCGGGGCGCGTGTCCAGACGGTAGGGGTTGGGCAGGCCGGTATCCACCGCCTCGTTGAAGCGCACGTTCACGCCCCACGCGCCCGATGTTACCTGCGTCACGCGCAGGCCGGGGGTGACCACCTCGATCACTTGCGTGGTGCGGCCCTCGGCACCTTCTTCGTCGGTTGCTGTCAGCGTGACGGCAAACCGGCCCAGCCGCGTGTAAGTATGGCTGCTGCCGGTGGCCCCCGCAGGCAGCACCTCGGTCGTGCCATCGCCCCAGTCGATGGTCACCGGACCAATCGCATCGCCGCCCGGATCGGTGGCGGCAAAACTGACGCGCGCGGCGGTCTCGACCACGCTCGTGTCAGGCGCAGTCAGCGTCAGGACCGGGGCCGCGTTCTCAACATCCACCGTCAGGGTCTGCCGGGCCTGACCGCCATGCCCGTCATCGGCAAGGATGCGGAAAATGCGCGTCGTGGGCCCATCCGGCGCCGTCCAGCTCAGCCCGCCATCGGCCGTTATCGCCGCGCCCGCCGGGCCGTCTTCCAACGTGTAGGTCAGGGGATCGCCATCAATGTCGGCGGCGGCGATCTGCAACAAGAGCTGATCGCCTTCCTTGACCGTGGCGCGCGCCGTCCCGGCCAATACGGGCGCATCGTTCTGCGGCCGCACGACAAGGCTCAGGATAGCCGGAAACGGTCGGAACACCCCATCGCTGGCGGTAAAGCTCAAAATATCAGTGCCGTTGAAATCGGGCGAAGGCGTGTAGCGCCACACACCCGGCTCCACCGCAACCAGCGTACCGTTCGCAGGGCCTTGGGTGATCTCGATCGTCAGCGGATCGCCCTCGGCATCGGTCACCAGCGGGCGCAGGTCGATCAGGGCCGATGCATCCTCGTCCAGCGTGACGCTGCTGCCGCCAGTCAGAACGGGCGCGGTGTTGTTCAGCGCGCTTGGCACATCAAAGGTCAGGTCCTCGATCAGAACCCGCGCCTCGATGCCACCGAATCCCAGCAGATCGAAGGACAGGGCAAAGGCCGCAGGCCCGCCGATCTGTGCCAGATCAACCGTAACTTCACGGACCGCGAACCCGTCGAAATCGACGCCGCGATCGACCACGCTCAGCCCATTGGCGAGGCGCAGTTGCCCGCTGCCCTGCAGGTTCAGCGCCGCATCGGTGTTGCTCAGCCCGCTCAGCACCGTCAGCGGCGTGCCGGAGTTGCGCAAGAGAGCCACCTCGAACGCGTCGGGCGCGGCGTATTCTGCAACGCCCAGTCTGGAGCGGATGGTAAAGGTAAGTTCGCTCGCGCCCGCAGGCACCTGCAAGGCGCGGTAGGCCGATGTGCGGCTGATCGCCGTCTCGACCAGATCAAGCGCGCCCGCAGGGGTCTGCGTGACGTTGCCCAACACGTTCCAGCCCGTATCCCGCAGCGGCAAGGAGCCGACAGGTGGCGCCAGCAGATAATCGCGGTTGCCGGTTTCATCTTCGGCCAGCACCCCTGCGGCGCGCGCGGTCCGCAGCATGTCCAGCACCGCAGACACATCCGCCTCCGCGCCTGCCTCGGGGTTGTCAGAGGCCAGTCGTATAGCCCCCTCATGAGCGCTCGTCAGGGTGAAATCATTGCGCAGGCCCATGATGCCCGCACCCTCCAGCGGCGCGCCATTGGTGAAGTCATAGAGGTCTGGCAGGCCCAGCGTGTGCGCGATCTCGTGCGCATAGGTCCAGGCGATGGTTTCGGCAAAGGCTTTGATCGGATCAAAACCGTCTTCGCGCGACGGCTTTTTCAGCGCATCAAACAGCGCCTTGGTGTCGATCACCACGCGGTCCGAGTTCCGGTCCGCATTGAAGAGCGCATCAAGGCGGAACCGCTGCTGCGCGGGCGTCAGGATATCATCCACATCGGAGCGCAACAGCGTGGCCAACTCGTCATCGGGGCCGGGATTGACCGGCGTAAAGTCAAAGCTGGCAAAGCCAAGCCGCGTCGCGTCGGTGATCTCGGCCACCTCGTCGACGATATCCTGCAACGGCTCTTCGGTCTCTTCCTTGGCGGCATCTACCTTCTCGCGGGTCTTCTCGGCCTCGGCCTTCGCGGCGGCAATCTTGTCGGTAAATTCGCTGCGCAGCGCCTCGGCCTCGGCCGCATCGCCCGCTTTCAACTCGGTGATGCGCTGGGCCAGCGCCAGAATATCATCCAGCGCCCCGCCCATCAGCGCACCTTGTGCGCCGATCTCGCCCAGCGCGCCGGTAATCGCGCCATCCAGCGCCCCCAGCGCGCCATCGGCGCCGACGCCTGCCGCCTCGGCAGCATCCTTGGCGCTGTTCAGCCGCGCTTCGGTCAAACCCAGTTCGGCCTCGGTACGGCCCCAGGCGGTATCGGCGTCCACCACCTTGCGGCCCAGATCCTTAAGCTTCTCGGGGTCGGTCTCGGCCCGGGCCAGAAGATCCAGTATGCCGTTGCCGTCGCTTTCGATCCCGTTGAGCATCTCGCCCATCTTGGCCAGCGTTTCGCTGTTCAAGCTGAATGCGCCAGATATCTTTTCGCCCAGTTTCGCCATCGGGCTGGCAGCGCCATCGCCCAGCGCGTCCTTGAACAGCCCGGCCAGCATTCCGCTCAGCCCGGAATTGGCAGTTTCCGCCTCGACGAACCACGCCTGCCCGGTTGCGGCGTCTGCCTTGGTCTCGGACAGTTTCTCAAAGAACGAGGATGGCAGGCGATCACCGCCCAGAAAGCCCGACAAATCGCCGAGCATGCCACTCATCTTACCCATCATGCCCGTCATCGTTTCGCGCATTTCGGTGATCGGCACCGACAGCGGGTTCATCGGATTGCGCTCGCCGGATTCAGCCTCCCCAAGCAGCCCGGTCAAACTGTCCAGCAGCCGCCCAGTACCGCCCAACAGACCACCGGCTCCCTTTGATGACGGAGAGTTTTCTGCATTGAGCGCCTCCGCGATAAGATTCGCGAAATTCGCGGAAAAGATACCGCCACCACCGCCGCCGCCAGAGCCGCCGCCACTGTGCACATCCGAGAGCAGACTGCTGTTGCCGACACTCCCGAGCAGCGAACCGACGCTATTCAGAAGACCGCCCATACCCGAGACCGAGCCTCCAGCCGCGCTCATCTGATTGCTGCCGATCTCGGAAATTTCAGTGAAATTGCCCAACAGACCGTCCACCAGCCCGTTGATGTTGCCCAATGTGCCCGAAATGTTGCCAAGAAGGCCGCCGAGGCTGGCACCTATATCTGTGCTTCCCCCGGCACCACCATCATCGCTGCTGTCACCCCCAAACGCGCTCGACGAGAGCGTCGAAACCGCCTCAAGGAATTTCTGCGTATTCACGTTCAGGTTGATACCGCGCGTCCGGATCTCGGTCAGTTGCTGGGCTCCGGCATCGAAATTGCTTCGCAAGCTGTTTTCGATGGCATCGGCGGTCGCCTCACCGCCATGAGCGCTGTCGCGCACCCCGTTGGCCATCAGGGCGTGTGACGACTCATAAGCATGCGCTTGCGCTTCCAACCCGTCGGCCTGGTTCAGCACGTCAGTGCCAAGCGTCATCGCCCGCGCGCCGACAGCCTCCAGCGGATCCTTCGCCAGAGTGGTGGCGGCGAGTGTGCCGATGGATTGCACCGACACCTTCTGCATGGTGTCTAAAAACTTGCCCATCTGGGTCAACATCTCGGACAGAGTATTCTGGCTTTTCTGCACCTCGGTCGGATCAAGCGCGCCGCCCAACGCATCGACCAAACCGCTGATGATCGACTTGGTCTCGCCGAACATGCCGCCCATGCTGCTGAACAGGCCACGGCTTTCGGACACGATGCCGGTAAAGACATTGGCGACCTCGGCCCCGGCCTGGGTGCCTCCAAGCTGGCGTGACAGCCCACTCAGGATGCCACCAATCCCGCCACCGCCACCGCCGCTGGTCAGACTGCTCATCATCTGGGCCAAGCCGCTGTTCGCCGTGTCGCTCAGATCATTGCGCGCCTTGAAACTGGTCCCGCCCATCAGGCCCGAGCTAGAGAGGCTTTCGATCAACTTTCGGCTGCTGGCGCTCATCGCGTCGGTGATCGCGCGCATCTGGTTGAACAGCTGTGTCTGCTCGGCCGTCTGCACCTGTGCTTCGGCCTGCGCCATCAGACGCACCTGATTATCCAGCACCTCCGTCATCGACGGTTCCAGCGTCAGATTGCTGCTGGCCAGATCGCTCATCAAGCTCGTCAGCCCACTGGCCAGATTTTCGAACGCCCCGGCGTCCCCTTCCAGTGCAGCGGCAATATTGGCAAACTCGGCTTCCTCTGCCGCGATCCTGTTCTGCAAATCGCCCGCCGCGCTCACGGCACCACTGACAGCCGCGCCGAAATCATCGGCAAGATCCGAGAACTGATCCTGCTCCGCCTCGTCAGCGACAAAAATTCCGTTCAGCAGGTCCGCCGCCTTGTCGAACTTGGCCTTGGGATCGTCCACACGCGCCTTCTGCTCTTCCAGCGCCTCTTCAAGGCTTTCGCTGGTCTCGGCGGCCCCTTCTTCGGCGTCGGATGGCTCGACCGGCAGGCTTGCACCGGTATCGGAGCCTTGGGTGAACTCGTAGGTCAGGTCGCCATCCGCGCCCTGCGTCACGGTGAACCCGGTTGCGCCCGCCGGGGCCAGCAGCGCGTTAACCTGCTTCTCGATCTCGGCCTTGATCTCGGCCCAGCGACTCGCCGTCAGACCATCAAAGAGCGCGGCAAAGCTCTCTTCTTCGGGCACGTCATCGGCGGCTTCCTGTTCCAGCAGCGCCTCCAGCTGCGTGATCAGCGCGGCGCGCAATGCGGCGGTGTCCAGATTGACCGTCTGCGGCGCGGTGCCGCGCCCTTCGACCTCGTATTCGCCGATCTGATTGCCCTGCCAGAACAGACGGATGATGCCGCTGTCCTCCAGCACTGGCTGCACGGTGCCCGGCGTGGCAAGAACACCGCGTGGAGCGAAGCCGAGGGTCAGCTGCCCCGCCGTGCTTGCGTCGACACTCAGCCAGCCGTCTTGCTGCGGATTGATGATGCTGGCCTCGAATCCGGCCGGATCGGCCAACACACCGCGCATCGGGATGACGATCTGGCGTTCCTGCCCGCTGGTCGTGTCAGCGATCTGCAACGTGCCATCGATGGCCGAGGCATCTCCACCGTCCAACATGTAGAACAGATTGGCCTTTTGCGAGTAGCTCTGCGGCGCGCCCTCGACATCGTACTCAACCCCCATCTGCGCGGTCAGCAGCGAGATACCGTCGATACCCAGCAACTCTTGCAGACGCGCGCGGTCTACCGACGCGCTCAGCGACAGGATTGCCTCGCTTCCGGCCAGCAGCCGCAGCGTCAGCGTGTCACTGGTGGCCCCGTCGAGCATATCCAGCGGCACGTCGGACAGCAATTGCCCATCGCTGCGTTTCCACTCGCCCTGCACCGCACCAACGGTCAGGAAATCGTTCTGCGGGATGCGTATGGTGATGTTGATCGGCTTGTCGTTGTTGTTCGTGATATTCAGCTTGTGCCGGTCGGTGCCGGTGCCTGCCTCCTCGGAGGTCAGGAAGGACGCCAGCCCATCGCCGTTCTCGACCAGCTGCCCCTTATCGTCGAACAGGATGTTCAGGTCTTCGCTATCGCCATCGGTGTCCGTCACCAGCACCTTGCCGTCAAAGCTGATATTGTCGATCTCGGCACGGAATGGGTTGATCTCTGCACCGGAGGCGGTGCCGTTCACGATCACGATGCGGCCAACCTCGCCCACCACCTGTGGCGGCAGTTGGAACATCACGCGCTTGGCCTCTCGCAACTCGCCATCGTCGCGGGCTATGGCGTCTTCCGGGGTCTCGGGCAGCAGGCGGTATAGGACATTATCGACCTCGGCGTAGACGTTCAGCTCGTTGCCGCGGCTGAAACCGGGCTCAGGGGTAACGATAGGGCGCAGCCAGGTCAGGTCGATGCCCAACAGATTCTTGCCTTCAGGGAATTTCAGCGTATTGTGCACCAGGCTGCGGCCCGGTTGCAGCTCAAAGCTGTAGGTCAGCAGATTTTCCTGAATGTATTTCATCAGCGCCGGGATCCGCTTGATCAGTTCGCCGCCGGCGAAACTGGCGATTGAGCTGCCAACGGAAATACTGCGCCTTTCTCGCGCCTCAACGGTCAGCCACTCGGTCAGCGCCGCTTCGGCCTGATTGTTGTCCCGTAAGTTGATCGCCCCGAATCCGCTGAGCGGAGGCTGATTTGGCCAGCTCAGCAATGTCCTGCCGTTGGCCAGATCCGACAGCGCCATTTCCTTGAGGATATCCATCGCGCCGCCGCCGAAGGTCAAATCGTGCAGCTTTAACCCGGTCTTGACAATCAATTTGGAAAGCAGACCAGGCAGATCGCTGATCTTGGATTTTCCTTCGTACAAAAGATTGAGCGCCTCGTTCGTCGCGACATCCCCGGCGCCTGCAATCTCGCTAAATGCGAACACTTCGTTGAGCAGGAAGGTCGCCAGCGTCTTGAGCTTGTCAAACGCATCTGTGGCCACAGCGGTCGGTGAGCTCGCGGCAAAGGCTTCGAATTTCGCCTGCAGCTTGTCAGTATCCAGATGCGGCGTCAGCGAGTTGACACCGGGAATCGGGATCGCCTGCATCAATGTGGCGGCTTCGAAGCCGTCAGCTTGTGGGTTTACCCTGCCTTCCGAGGAAATCCCGCCACCATGGAAGGACCAGCCGGCGATCTCGTAGGCGCTGCGCCCAATCACAGGGACACGGCCATAGAACGGGCGGAACGTGCTCTCGAAATCGCCGTTGAACACGTCTTCAATGATTTCGGTCTGACCAGTCTGGGTGGCGTTCTGGATCTTTGTGGGATCGTATTTCCCGCGGGCGCTGCTGTTGATCAGGCCGCGCAACTCGCTGCCGCCGCCCAGCGAGGAATAGAACCAGCCGGTGCCGACGCCTTCCCACGCGCGGTTGTCTACTGCCGATTGGGCATCAGTGCGCGCGCGGCGCTGCTCGAACTCGCGCGAGACATACCAGCTCTTGAGGTTTGTGTCGTACCCCTCCGAGCTCTTGACGATATCAGCGGGTTTCGGCGCCGTTGCATCGCTGTAATAGCGCGCCAGCGTGCCGAAATGCCATAGATCGCCGGGCGGCGGGAATGCGGTCTTGGTCTCGATGAACCGGTCAGAGGCTTGCCGCCAGATGTTGTCAGGCGCTTGCCCGACGCCGGTATAGGTCTCGGCCCCCAGATCGGCTGTGCCCAGATACCAGCCCACGGCGCGAGCGTTTACAGTGCCAAGGCCCATACCCAGCTGCGGCGTGGCAAAATTGAAGATGCCAAAGCCCAGATCGAAACTGGTGTCAGGTACCGCGTCATCCTCGAAGAAGCCCGGCAGCCCGGTCAGATTCATGTTCACATCAGCGCTGTCCAGCGGCAGACCCCGCCAGCTGAACGAGATTGCCCGTTTGGGATCGACCGCCTGCTGGAAATAGTTGTCGGCGAACCCGACGCCCTTCCAGTTGACCACCATGGGATCCTGGAAATTGGTATAGTCGAGCACATCAAAGCCGAGCCAGGTCACGGCGGATTTGATGTCACCAACTGTGCTTGCAAAATTCGCTGCCGCTTTGGCATTGCGGAATGCGGCCACGGTGGCAGGTACCGTCACCGGCGCCAGCGTCCCGTAAGACGAGATCGTGCCAAAAGTCTGCACCAAGCCATAGGTGAAGAAGCCGACAGCAACCAGTTTCCCCATATCCTCGACCGCTCCGAGGAAATCGGCGAGCGGCACTCTCATCTGTGGCTGCACGCTGCCCGGGTCGATCGTCGTGGCGTGGATCTCGCCAAGATTATCGGGGCCCTCCAATGCCAACAGGCGCTGGATGATCTCGGAATTGACCGCCGCGCCCCGGTCCTGCCCGATAAAGTGCAACGGAGAGGTCAGCAGCCCGTTCAGTTCGGATTTGTCCAGATCAACGATGTCGGCATAGAACGCATCCGCCGCCGCCTCGGCAAAGCCGGTATCATTGACACTGCTGGCGTCGGTCCAGTCCGTGACCAGTACGATCGACGATGCCGTGTGCGGATCTCCCCGCACCGTGATCCAGTTGCCCAGACGCCGGCCGCCATCGGAACCGATGCCCGGATCATAGACCAGCACTGCCCCGTCCGATGCCTTGGCGATCGACAGCGCAAGGTTGAACATCGACGTCTCGTCGACATTCGGCCCGATGATCGGCGTACTCATCCCGTGGGTCACGATCGTGACACCGGCATAGGCGTCGCCCGGTGCCGGTGTGGCCGGCTCGATCACCAGGCTGGCCTCGAGCGACGCGGTGCGCGGGTGGTTGTTGGAGCCTTGCAGCACCGTCTCGACACCCCAGTAATACTGTTGGCCACGGGTCAGCACCGTGTTGGGCGGCAGGGTGATCTGGAACTTGCCATCGGCAAAATCAGCCATCACTTCTTCGCGCGTGATGGTACGGGTGTAGATCCGGTTGCGGTTGCCCTCGACCTTCAACGTGTCGGTCAGCGGCACACCGTCAAGGCGACTGTCCACATAGCCCAGCTTCTTCAGCGCTTCGATTTCCGGTAGGGTGCTGTCGCCGACATACAGCCCCTTGTCGGGTGCCGCCACGGCGAGGGTAAAGACCACCTCGACCACCTCATCCAGATCGGTCAGCTCGAAATGGAAGGTGGGCTGTGGGTTCTGCTCGGCGGCATAGCGCGGCAGGTTGATTGATCCGGTGCCGCCGGTAACATTCAGATCGCCGCTGATGCCATCGGGCGCCAGATTGATGATCGACCGGCTCTCGGCCACGGCGCGGGTGATACCGCCGGTAACGATAGGCGCGTTGCGGGCGTTGGGCCCCTCGATCGGGCCGATGTAGGAGCCGCGCCCCTCGAAAAAGAACTTCCCATAAGCGGCGCGCGCATCGATGTCTGTATTGATGTAGTTGCGCAAGTTGTCCGTGATCGGATCACCATCCGAGTCCAGATCATCCACCGGATGATCATAGAGATGCCCCTGCGCATCCTCGTTCTCGATCATCTCGACGATTTCGTCGATCCGGTAGGCCAGAACATTGCCCACGCTTCCGCCCGACATGTACAGGTATTCGCCATCCGACGAGAGGCCGATATCGCTGCCCCAGCTGCTGGGAATACCGCGCGTCGCCGCGACCACCGTGGGCGTCAGTCCGCGCGAAGTGCCCAGCAGGTTCTTGATCACGGCGATGTTGGTGCCCGCCGGGTTGTTCTGGTAGCGCCGCACAGGGTTGTTGTCCGACAGGTTCGGGTTGCGTTCGATAAAGCGCTCGTCGAACCGGCGTTGGCCCAGCACGAATGCGGTCTTGCCATCGTTGGAAAACACGATGTCGATGGGATCGGCAATATCGAAGGGATCGCTGCCGGCATCGTGATCCGCCCCGAGCGGGAAGTTGAACGATACGTTTTCCTCAACCGTCCATTTGCCCGACTTGGTGTCGCGATTCAGGATCGCCAGATTGCCGTTATACGCCCCAGAACTGCCGGTCGTTCCGTCCTGCCGGCCGCCATCCATGATGATCGCCTTGATCTGGTTGTCCTCGATGGCGATCCGTGTCTGCACACCCTGCGGATTGCGCATGAAGGTGCCGTTGCCCGCCCCGCGCCGCCCGAATTCAAACAGCGGAACAGCCCGTGCACTCGCAGCGCTCGGGTTCATCAGCGCGGCCAGATCATAGATCGCGGCGCGCCCGTTGCCGCCGGGATCCGACCGGTCGGCCTGTGTGACGATAAGCTGGGAAAAGTCAGGCGTCAGGGTCGCGCCGGTGATCGGCCAGTCCTCGTCCAGCGTTCTGGTCAGGACCAGCTTGTGATAGCTGGCTGGATCATCGGGATTGATGCCGATGAAATACAGCACCGGCTTGCTCGTGTCGGTGGCAATCAGGAAATTGTTGGCCCGGTCGAGGAAAATCTCGCCGATCCGCGCACCGGGCATCTCGATGAAGTTGGTGCGATCCTTGTCCTCGGGCTTGACGTCGATCTGGCGGTACATCACCGCGTCCACCACAGCGATGCCACCCGCGCCGGCCAGCCCGACATATAGCCGCGTGGCATCCTGCGTCAGCACGACCTTGTCGGGGCGCGCTGATCCCTTCTCTTCGATGGTGACGCCATTTGCGTCCAGATAGCCGACGGGTATGCGCGCGACCAGACCAGGCAGGATGCGGCCAAGCCCGTCATCCACTTCGCGGATCACCACCAGTTGATCCAGCTTGCCCTGAACGGTCGCGACCTCGGCGCCCTCGGGCTGCTCGATCCCGCGTTCCACGGCTACGAACGTATCCGTCTCGCGGCCGCGGATCTGCGCCGCCTCCGAGAACTCCCAGGTGACATCGCGGTAACCGTCGCCCGTGGGCGAATCGGTGGCGTATTGTGTCGGCGTCGGCGCAAAGCCATAAGTCTGAAAGGCGCTGTCGGGGCGCACTACGATGACGCTGCTGACCGCTACATCGCGCGGCGGGCGTACGGTCAGCACATCCTCGCCGCCCTCCACCCTGTAGTCTGCACGCACCGCAACCCCGCCTGACTGCTTGGCGCGCAGAACCGCATCCACCTCGGCCTCACCCGCCTCCAGCATCGCTTGTTGCAACTCGTCACGGTCGAAATTGCCAAAGACCACCCAAGTGGGCAGCGCGTTCGTACTGCCCACGGGGGCCGCCAGACGGTTGCCGCGGATTTCCAGCCGAGGATCGACAACTGCGCTCTCGGCGGTTTGCCCGGTCAGCAATGTCGTGGTCGAGGTGATCACCGGCGCGGTGCCCGCGATGGCATCCGCCGCGGCACTGCCGACGATGGAAATCACCAGGTCCGCGGCCCCTTCGATGATTTGCAGCACCTTTTCACCGATATATTCAAACGTATCGGCGTTAAAGACCGTGGTAATGATCCCGGTGACCGAGCGCGGCAGGTTCAAAACCATATTGCCGCCGGCATTCATCGCACCCATGACCGCGCCGCCGACGCCACCCAGACTGGTGACAAACGAGCTGGCCTGAACCGCGTCTGTCGCGTTTTTGCCCCGCACGTCAGCGGTATAACCGACCTGACGGGTCAGCGCCTCGTCCACCGTCGCCATGACATATTCGCCCGCAGCGCGCAGCCCGTCAAAGGGTGGCGAAGTGGTACGCGCCATACCGTCCGCTCCGATACGCCCGGTCTCGACCTGCTGATAGCCCTTGACCAGCCCGTCTTCGGTCACGAAATCGGTGATCCGGTAGAAGGCCACCATCGTGCCCTCGGGCAGATCGGTAGGGATCGCCAACTGCGCGGGAATGCGCATCGGTGCGTCTCCGGTATCCAGCCGGAAGGCGCTGGCAAATTCGAACCCGACGCCAGTGGGCAGCGGTGGTGCCTCGACATCCGCCTCGGACAGCGTCTCGATGGTGATCTGGGTATCACGCGGCAGCGCGCCCTCGGCGATGGCCACCTGGTAGCCATCGGCGTTCTGGACGATGCCGCCCTCTTTGCCTACTGGCACAGCATCGCCCACCACGGGCGCGCGCACCTGCACCGGCACCAACAGTTCTGTCGCGCGGTAGATCACCTGCACGATGGTTTCGCCCACCGCCTTGCCAATGATCCGTCCGTCTGCCGTGACCTCGACGATATTGCCGTTCACCACGTATTTCAGAACTTCGTCGCCGCGGGTCTGAATCACGTTCTCGTCGAACGGATCAAACAGCAGCAATTGCCGCTCGGCTCCCGGTGTCACCACCACCGCGTCGGGATAGACATCCGCGCCGTAGGTGATCAGCGCCTCGTCGTAATCGCTCTGCTTGCCGCTACGCACGACAGTCGCCGCCGTCACCGCGCCGCGCGTTGCTGTCAGCAGGCTGAACCCGTCCCCCAGCCCCTCCAACTGCCCGGTGCGCAACCGCGCGACCGCAGGATCGGCGAAATTGACCGTGACATAGCCTTCAGGCAAGGCGGCTGTGCCACCATCGGCAAAGCTGCCGGTGATGTCGAAATCAATTCGCTGCCCATCCGCCAGATAGGGCGTGCGGGTGCTGAACTCGATGCTTTCCAGCGCCGCGCCGGAAATATCTATCGCCAGCGTCTGCGCGCCCGACGACCGGTAGCCATCGCTGGCGCGAATGATCACCCGTCCCGGATCGGTACGCCCGGCCTCGGGAGTGAAACGAATGCTGCGGCCATCGGCGGTCAACGTGGCGGTACCGCCCACCGCGCCGATGATCTCGTAGAAGATCGGATCGCCCTCGGCGTCTTCGGCCATCTGTGCCAACGGAATGTCGATCGCCAGATCCGTGTAGGTCTTTTGCGCCTGCGGGGTCAGCACCGGCGCCGAATTGGGCAAGAGCCCGAAGTTCTGCAACAGCAGCGCCCGGTCTGCCGCATCCGCGACGCCGTCACTATTGATATCCGTGGGGGCCGTATCCTGCGCGCCCAGATCAGTGCCGTTCACCGCCCCGTCACCGTTCAGATCGCCCGCCGCGCTGATAGCGATCCGGTAGGTGCCCGCCGCGCCGCCGGTCAGTTCCAGCCCAAAGAGGCCCGACGCCTCGACGGCAAAGAGCGCCACGGTGGTTCCGCCTGACCGCTCCACGCTCTCGGGTTCCATCCCGCTGAGGGTCAGCCCGGCGGGGGCGGGCCCGTCAATCGCCACCCGCAACAGGATGCGCCCGCTGGCACTCTCAAGCTCGCTGGTGCGGATTGCCAGCGTGCTGCCGTCGCTTTCGCCCGCGCCCAGCACGACGCTGCGCGGTGCGGCCTCGGCCAATGTGCCGAAATGATGCATCGCGGTGCTGACCGTCACACTGCCATCCGCGTCATAGCGATAATGCGCGCCCTCCGGCCCGGTGGCCGCGATCAGCCGCCCGCCCGCTCCTGCCTCGTAGGCGTAGAGCATCGGCGCCCCGACACCCGACCCGCCAGCAAAGCTCAACCGGCCGGCATCGTCATAAAGGTAGATGCGCCGCGATCCGTCGGGCAACGTCAGCCCGGCAATGCCGCCCAGCGGATTGCTGACCACCTGCACCGCGCTGCCATCCGGCGCGATGATCCCGCTATCGGCAATGATCAGGCGCACGCCACCCGTCTCGACCGCCTTGACCGATCCTGATCCGTCAGCGTGCCAGACCGTGCCATCAGGCAGCTCCAGCGTCAGAACCTCACCGCCCCGCCCGAACGGAGTGTAGGGCAGGCCCGAGACGACGGAATACAGCCCGCCTTCGCTCTCGGTCAGCAGCGGGCCATCATGGCTCAGGGTGTAGCCCGCCGTGGGGCTGGCAAACCGCAGTATCGCGCGGTCCAGACCGGCAATGCGTTGCGTTTCGAACTCGGCGGTAAAGACCAGCCGCGTGCCGTCGGGCGCTGTCAGATGCACCCGGTCGCCCTCGCGCAGCGCGCGGTGCTGCCCGCTGGCAGGCCCCGCATCCAGCGCCAGATCGGTCCACCCGGCACTCCACCCCGCGCCGAAATCGCCAAATTTGCCAGCATCTCGGGCATCGTAGATCCGCGTCAGGTCCAGCGTGGCACCGCCCAGCTCTACCGTCGCGTCAACCTCGGCACGGCGCAACGTGGCCGAGGCTGACGGCAGCACCTCGACCTTGCGTTCCAGCACCGATGCCAGGCCAGCCACATCCACCGCCTCCAGCCGCAGAGTGTAGAAACCCGACTGTACCAGCCCCGGATCAAGCTGCCCCACGGGACCGTCCGTGACCGGACCGTCCCCTTCGCCCAGCAGAATGGCGGGCCCCGAGGCGGGCACCAGGATCGCGCGCCAGTTTGCCAGGCTCGGGTCAAGGACACTGCCGATCACCGGACCGGCAGACAGCACCGCGCCATCGGCAATATCCAGCGCCAGATCGGGGGCGTCGCGGTCGGTGGCATCGCGTACGGCGATCACCTTGGTCGTGGTGCCCACGCGCCCGTCGGCATCGGTCACTTCCAGCACCGCCGTCACCCGGCCCGGCGCATCGGGGACAAAGCTGGCGCGATTGAGATCGCTCAGCGCCACCTCTTGCCCGTCGATGGTCAGCCGGTAGGACACGACAGGGACAAAACCTGATCCCGCCACCGACAGCGTGACCGTCTGGCCCGGCCGGGCCGGGAAACGCGGCGTCACGTCCAGCACGGCGGTCGGCAATTGCGCCTCGCGGGTGACGCGCAGTACCATGTTGCGGCTGACGGTGTCCGTGCCATCGAAGGCGGTGATCCGCACCACGTTGTCGCCTAGATCACCCAGTTCGGGCCGGAAGGTCAGAATGCCCGTCGCGGGATCAAAGCTGGCGGTGTCCGGCAGGTTTTCGGCCGCCAGCGTCAGCACGTCATCGGCATCGGGATCGGTCGCACCGACATGCAATTCCAGCGTCTCGCCCAGCACCACCGCGCGATTTTGCAGGTTCAGCACCGGCGCGCGGTTACGGTTCAGCACCTTGACCGACACATCCTGTTCGCTGTCGGCTCCGGCGGCGTCGCGCACCCGGACCTTGATCGTGTAGTCACCCGCCTGCGCGTAGTCTGGCGTCCAGCGGAATTCGCCCGTGATCGGGTCAAGTGTCGCGCCACGGGGCAACGCGCCCACCGGCTCGAACACGACACCGTCACCGTCGATATCGCCCGCCAGCAGGCGGAAGCCGAACTCGGCGCCCTCGCGGCCAGTCTGGGGCGGGGTCTGCACGAAGATCGGCGCGCGGTTGGTATTGGTCACGGTCAGCTTGATCGTCTCGGTCGCCGCCGTATGCCCGTCGCTGGCGGTGATGACGATATCCTCGTAGACGCCCGACTGGAAACTGTGCGGCGTGAAGGTGATTACCCCGGTCAGTGGGTCGATCTCTGCCCCCACCGGCAGGCCGGTGGCCGAGAAGGTCAGCGGATCGCCCTCGGGGTCCGCCGCGCTGATGGTCTGCGTCAGCGTGTCCAGCTCGGCCACGGTCAGATCACCGATCGGTTGCAGGATCGGGCCGCCATTGACCGCGCGCACCGTCACCGGGATCACCAACGTATCACTCAGTGCATTGCCCGGTACGCCCGCGCCGGTATCGGTCACTTTCAGCGTCAATGTATGCGCGCCGATATCTGCCTCGGTCGGTGTCCAGCGCAGGACCGCACGGCCGTAGCCGTTGCCGGCACTCAGCACGGCCCCCTCAGGCAGGCCCGCAATGTTGAAGGTCAGCGGATCGCGATCTGCATCCGTAGCGGTGAATTCATACTCCAGCTGTTGCCCCGGCACCGCGACCAGCCCGCCGACCGGCGCCAGCACCGGCCCCAGGTTCGACGCCTCCACGGTCAGAACAAAGCTGCCTTCGTCGCGCTGCGCGTTGGCCGCCGTCCCGTTGCCGTCATCCTCGACCCGCAGGTCGATGCGCCAGTCGCCCCGGTCCAGTTCCTGCGGCGTCAGGCGCAGCGTGACTTCGCCGCCTGCCGACGTCACCAGTTGGCCGAACGGCGAAGAACCATCCAGCGGGATCGGCGTCGGATCCAGGTCCAGCTGGTCGGCACCCGCCGCGCGGGTCGCCGTCGCCTCGAAGCGCAGCAGGTTGCCGTCGGGGTCAACGGAAGTCAGCGGGATCTCGATCACCTCGCCCCCCGCAACCGTGCGGTTCGGCAGATCGGGCAGTTCGGGCGGACGGTTCAGATCCTCGACATTGATGGTGATGTCGATGCTGCGGCTGGCCGCCACACCGGTGCCGTCGCCATCATCGGTGGCCGTCAGGCGCATCACGTAGCGGCCAGCATCGGCAAAGCCGGTTTGCCAGATGAACTGCCCGGTGCCCGCGTCATAGCTGGCCCCGTCCGGCAGGCCGGTCAGGGTATAGCTCACGCTCTCGCGTTGCGACCCTTCGTAATGCAGTAACGCCCCATCCGGGTCGCGTTCGGGCAGGATATAATCGGGATTGTCAGGGTCCAGTGCCGCCGTGCGGAAGAAGAGCGCCTGCCCCTCGGTGAGCGTCCAGTCGTCAAAGCCCTGCATCACCGGCGCGCCATTGGCGTTGGCGACGTTGATCCGCAGCACGACGCGCGTCGTGCCGGTGCCGTCGGTCACGTCGACCGGCACCTCGTAATTGCCCATCTGGGTATAGCCCGGCGTCCATTCCAGCACGCCGGTTTCGGGGTTGATCACCGCGCCTGCAGGCAGCACCGGCGCGCTGTAGCGCAGCGCGCCGCCCTCGGGGTCTGCGGCGGTGATCGCGATGCGCAGGGGATCGCCTTCGCGCACTTCCAGCGGCAGGGGGGTCGCCACAACGGGGGCGCTATTGCCGGGCCGCACCACGATGTCGAAACTGGCCGTGGTCTGCGCCGCGCCGTCGCTGACGCCGATGGTCACCCCCTGATACAACCCGCGCTGCCCCGGTTGCGGGGTCCAGACCAGCTCTTGCCGGTCCTGATCCAGATACGCGCCGCGCGGCAGCTTGTCGGCAAACAGCAGCAGCATGTCCAGATCGTCGTCGAACGCGAGGAACGGCAGCCGCATCTGCTCGCCCTCGACGAGCTCGATCAGTGCCGTGGGCTGTTCGAGTTGCGGCGCGCTGTTCAACCCCTCCTCGATGGTGATTTCCCAAGTGATCTCTCCGAACCCGCCGGCATCGTCATAGGCGCGCAGTACCACCGGAGTCGTGGGCGCCGCGTTCTCATCCGGTGTCCAGGTCAGCCGCCCGGTCTCGGGGTCCACCACCATGCCATCCGGCCCGCTGACCAGAACGAACCCGATGGAATCGCCCTCAAGATCGGCGGCCAGGAACGTGTGCTCATACATGGTCCCGACCTCGGCTTCGGTCGGCATGTCCTCCAGAATCACCGGCGCCGAGTTGCTGCCCGGCAGGATACGCACCCCGTGCTCGAACGCACCGCGCTGCCCGGCCTCCAGCAACAGCGTCACCGCCAGCGCGGTGGCGCTTTCGCCGGGGCTGAGGATACCATCCTCGCCAATCGCATCGGTCAGGTCGATCAACCAGAGGTCGCTGGCCCGCACCCCGCTGAGGGGTATGCCACTGCCGGTCGGGTCAGCGGCATCCAGCGTCAGTTGCAGCGGCGCCAGCAAGGGGCGCGCGCCGATATTGGTGACGATCACCTCGTAGGTCGCGGTGCCGGTCTGCCGGTCGTACCGGGTGTTCTGATACTCGATCCGCACGTTTGCGGTGGCGTCCTGCAACCGCGTGAATTCTACCGTGTAAGGCGCGCCCATCGCCACGCCGCGCGCGCTCTGCACGTCGGCTGCGATCGACACCGCATAGATGCCCCGAGGCAGCGAGGCAAAGCGCAGCGTGACTTCGCGCAGATCGCTGTCGTAATCCACCGATGTGATCGGCAGGATTTCTCCATTGCCGTCGATCAGTGCGAAATTGGCCGGGTCCAGCACCGAGCCCGCGCCGCTTGTCGCCATGTCGTCGTCGAACCGGAAACTGAAGCTGGCAACCGGCTGCGAAACGATCTGCCCGTCAACAAGGGTACTGGCGATCACTTCGGGCGCATAAAGCGGGCGCAGCACATCCAGCCCCGTGCCATGCGCAACGATCACCCGGCCATCGTTCAGCGCCGCGATACCTTCGCCACGGATCGGCGCGGCTGCCACCGACACGATCTGATGTGATGCCACATCCAGTGCAAATATCCGCGACAATGCCGCATCCCCGGCGCCGTCGCGCACCGATGTCAGTAGCGCCAGCCCGGCGAACTCGGTGCCCGGCGTGCCGAAGGTGATCGAATCGAGCGGCGCGGGCACCTGGGCGATCACCTCTGCCTGACCGTCTGCACCAAACCGCAGCACCCGGCCCCGATCCGGCCAACTGGTGCCCCAGAGGCTGCCATCGGGGGCTATGGCCAGATCATCGACGCGGGTATTCGAGAAGGCCGTGAATGTTTCGGTCGCGGCGTTGAAGATCGCCACGCCGTCGCCGGTGGAGACATAGATGGTGCCATCCGCGCCCACCGTCACCGACTGGGTGATCCCGTCACCGTACTGACCGATGATCTCGCCGGTGTCGGCGTCCAGTTCCAGCAGCGCACCACCGCCCGACGTGGCCCAAAGCCGCCCGTCTGGTGCCTGCGCCAGGTCGTAGATCGGCAGACCCAGACGCGACAGCGGCTCTGCCCCGCCCGCGCCCTCGGCATCCACGCGGTAGAGCCACGCCCGGTCCGGCCCGCCGGAATAGAGCACAGAGCCATCCTCCAGCCCCAGCACCGCCAGTGCACCGATCCCGCCCTGACTGCCGGGCAGGCTGCCCACGAACGCCTCGAACGCGAATGGGGCAACGGCGGTGGCAAACATCCCCGGCCGCAGCGGCGATATGGTCGCAGGCACGCCCTCGAGCGCCTGAACAAATAGCGCATTGACCGGCTCTGGCAGCGCGCCATCCGCCACGGGCAGCGGCGCGGCCTGGGTCGTTGACCCTACATCGCTGCCGCCCAGATCGACCACGTCCTGCCCAATATCACCGCTCGCCGCGACACCGGGAGGAGCCGCGGCGCGATTGCCCGCCACATCGCGGGCCAGAACCAGCACTTCGACCGTTGCGCCATCGGGCGCGGTGTAGATGAATTCGCCGGTGGTCTCGTTGCGCGCGACGATGCGGAAATCGCCGTCATCAAGCGAAACGTATATATTGGCATCCCGCACACCGGATCCGCCCGCCTCGTCAGTGGCGGACCAGGTGATGCGGTAATCGCTGGTGCCGGGAATGCGCCGCGCATCGTAGCTGGTGATCGGCGCGCCCTGATCCAGACGGTAGGGATAGGGATCGGTGTCCTCGGGTGCGCTGACGTCCAGGATCACCCGTGCCTCGGCGGCAACAACGGCCCCGCTGGCGGCGTCCTCGTCCGCCTGCACCGTATAGCGCACCGAACCGGCCTCGCCCGGGCGCAGCAGGCCATTCGCCCCCTCGCCTTCCAGCACCTCGCCGGTGGCGACGTCGATAGCCTGTACCAGCCAGGACGCGGTGCGGCTGTCCAGATCAATGCCCGCCGAGACGCGCAGCACGAAACCGCGCGTGGCGCTCAGGTCGATATCGGTCTGATAGACCAGCCGACCGGGCGGCACCTGCACCGTCAGATCGCCCAGCGTCAGCCCGCCAAGGCGGAAGCTGCGCGCGTCCAGCCCCTCGTCCAGCGTGGTGACGATGCGCAACTCGCGCGCCGGGCGCGGGCTGGCTTCGTCCAGCTCGAAACCCACCTCATGCGGCAGGGCCGCATCCTCTGGCACCCAATTGTCGTCGCCCGCCCCCACCGGGCCACGCAGCCATGCCGCGCCCTCGCCCTGTGCGATGCCCGCGATCTCGCGGAAGCGGTCCAGATCCAGCGCCTCAAGCTCGCTGGTGGTGGCATCCGAGCCGAAATCGGGCAGGTTGACCGCCCCCTCGCCCAGCCACGGCGAATAGACGTTGAAGGCGGTAAAGGTGGTCGGACGGGAAAGCCCCTGATCGAAATCGGCAAAGTCCGGCAGCGCCGCGACCGGCACGTCAAAGGGCAAGCCTTGCGGCGGCAGGCGGATGTCATAGCGGTCAATCGGGGCCAGTTGATCGGGCGTATCCCCGTACCAGCCCCGCACCTGCGCGTAGAAGTCGACCAGATCACCGCCGCTGCGCACCTCATCCCCTGCCGGACCGAGCAGCAGACCTTGGCTAAGCTGCGCAATCAGGCTCGTGACGCGGGTCTGTTCAAAAACGGGGGGGGCGTCGGCCTCGTCCCGCAACAATCCGGCGGTTTCCAGCGCGGCCAGAAATCCGTCCGTCCACGCATCCGCATCGGCGGCCAGAGTTTGCAACGCGGGCGTGGCACCGGCATCAGCCAGCACCGCCTGACGCAGTTTTTCGGCCTCGGCCCGCTGTGCGGCGACAAATTCGTCGCGGGTCATCGGTGTGGCCGCCGCCACCACGTTGAACTGGAACGGCAGATACCAAGGCAGATCGCCCGAGATAACGTCGAAACCGGGGTCGGTGAAAATCTCGTGGATCAGCGGATCGACCGCCTCCAGTGCATCAACGCCGCTCGCCAGCGCGTCAGTCTCTTCCAGATCGGGGAAGCGGTTGTAGAGATACGTCTTGATCCCCTCGAAATCGCGATCGATCAGCGCCTGCAAGCCGGGGTAGGTCTGCACCGCGAATGTCATCTGCGCCTGACCCTCGGCGGCCAGATCGAACGCATAACCCGGTGCCAGCAGTTGCCCGCCCAGATTGACCGCCGATTGCGCCCCGGTCAGCCCGTCGGCAGGTGCATCCGATCCGTCGCCGACATTGGTGGCGAATTCAAGGAAGGGCAGGCCGTAGACCATGTCGCTGGTGCCGATCTCGGGCGCGCCAAAGGTGAAATACACATAGGGGGTGTCGACGTTGGTCAGGCTGTCAACCGAAACGCTGTAGAACCCCGCCTGCCCCGCAGGCACCACGCGCGGCCCGCCAAGGCCCACGGTCACGTCGCGCTCTACCTGGCGTTCCACCAGGTAGCGGTAGGGCAATACCGCCTCGGCCCCGTCGGCATTGGTCACGATCACGTCGTAAAGACCGTGCTCGGCCCCTTCCAGATCGAAGGTCGCAATCACACGCGTGGCATCGATCCGTTTCAGCGACACGGGCAGGAATTCGGCCACCCCCGGGCGGCTGAGCTTGACCACCGCACCGGGCAGGATGCCTGCACCATCGATGGTCATGGTCACGAACCGCGCCGATCCCCCCTGATCCGGGCTGACAGACAAAATCTGGAACGGCAGCACTTCGGCGCGCAGCACATGATCCGTCTCTGGCGTGGCGTCATCGCCGCCAAAGCTGCGCACGAGGATGTAGTAGATGCCCGGCTCGGTGGACGAGATGATCGCCTCTTGCCGCGTTCCGAAAACGGTGTCGTGGCTGGCGTCAAAATCGGACTGGCTGGGCGGTGATCCGGCCTTGACGAACACTTCGTTCGGCACATTTGGATCGCCGCCGGACAGCGACACGCGCAGTGTCTCTCCTGCCGGCACTTCGATCCGGAAGAGCCGCTCGGACGCTCCATCAAGCGCCACGACCCGGTCGATCCCCAGCGGAATGAGCGGGCTTTCAACGTTGATCGGGTTGGCGCCAGCGGTGGTATTGTTGGCCTCGAACGCGTCCTCGAATACCTCGTTGCGCGCGTCGGTGCGCACCAGCACCCGCCATGCGCCGTCGCTGAGGATCGGCAGATCGGCGGTCAGGCTGCCTGCGTAGCTCTCGCCCGCGTCCAATCCGCCGCTATGCTCGAACCGGCCAAGGAAAGTATCGCCAATGTCCCATGTCCCGTCCCGCGACAGGTAGACCGCATCGCTCCAGCGGCCATTGGCGGCGGCAGCGGATTGGTTGGTCACGGTCCAGTTCACGTTGACCGGGGCGCCCGGCGCGGAACCGCCCCCGATGGCAACGTCGCTGGCAATCAGATCGGCGGGCGGGACCTGCTCGATCAGCAGCGGCTGGGCGGAGGCGCGAATATTGATCTCGGCACCATCCTCGAACACGCTGCCCGCCGGGTTGCTGCCCGAAACCGGATCGCTGAGAACAAAGACGAAGTAGCTGCCCGACAACCCCTTGGGCAGGCGTGTGGCCAGGTCGATCTCGCGCACTTCGCCCGGCTCCAGCGCGGTGCGGTGATCATGGAACCCCAGGAAGAAATCCGTGCGCGGATCAAGCGATTCATCCCGGCTGAGATAGATCAGATCGCGCCATCCGCCCCCGGTGGAGCGCACGCCGGCATTGGTGATCGCATAAGAGACATTCAGCGGCTGGCCGGTGACGCCGCGCTGCGGCAGGGTCAGTGCACTTACGATCAGATCGGCAGTTTCTGCCGCCTCGACAGCAATCGGTGCGCTGGCGCGGTTGTTGCCTTCGCCCACGAACTCGTCCACGTCGTCGCTGACGATACGCAGCCCGCGCAGGCCCGCACGAATGGTCGAGGCCTGATAGGTGCCGCCCTCGTCCGAGGTGGCATCGGTCTCCATCACGATGGTGTAATCGCCCTCCAGCCCCAGCGGCAGGTCCAGCATCACCGTCTCGGTATAGCTCTCACCGATACCCAGCGCCCCGTCACGCCGGAATTCGCCGATCATGTGATCCTGCGGGTCAAGCGCGCCATCGACGGAGATAAAGAACCGATCGTACCAGCGGCTTTCACGCGTTGCCCGGCTGCCCTGGTTGGTCACGGTGTAGGTGACGGCGATCTGTCCGCCGCTGGCGCCGTCGGCGGGCACGTCAAAGGCGCTGACCACCAGATCCGGCTCGGCATAGGTAATATCGACGCTGCCCCGGCCAAAGTTGCCGGACGGGTCATTCTCGTCCTCAAAGACAGATGACGTGTAGAAACCGGACGCCCTGTCGATCTGCCCCTCCAGGTTCTCGCCATTCGGCAGCTTGCCGAAATTCGCCACGTCCGTCGCCACATGCAGGAAGTAATCGCCATCGCTGCCCGCGGGCAGGATCACTTCGGTGGTTTCGGTATAGCTGGCACCGGCGGCCAGACCGCTGATGTTCTGATGGATCACACCGCCCAGATAGGTGGCGCGGTTGCGGTCAAACACCGGATCGCGCGACAGCCACACCGCGTCGCGCCAGTATTGCGTGCCGTCCCAGACCGCAGCACCATCGTTGCGCACGGTCCAGGTGACCGCCAGCGGCTCGCCCGAGGTCGCGCCGGGTGCGGCGCTGACTGCGATCACCCGCAGATCGGCGGGCGCATTGGTCACGTCCGCCGTACCGGTGGCCAGGTTGTTGTCCTCGTTTTCCTCGACCACCGCCTGGCGACCGCGCACCGACGCGTCGGTGATGACATGCACGAACTGCCCCGCCCCGGACGGCGGCAGATCGAAGGTGGCGCTGGCGCGGTAGCTTTCGCCGGGGGCGATACCACCCTCGCGGCGCACGTCGCCCAGGTGCCACAGCGTTTCGCCCGGCGCACCGAGCACGGCACTGTCACTGAGGTAGACGCGGTCAATCCATGTGTCCGGCGTACCGGTCAGCCCGTCATTGGTGACGGTCCAGCCGATGGTCAGCTGGTCGGTCCCGGCAAAGGCCGGGGCCTCTGACGTGACATCCGAAATCACTAGGTCGGGGCGCACCGGCGTGTAACCCAGAATATCGATCGCCCGGCCCTTGTAGTTGTTGTTATCCAACTCGTTGGGATCATCGGGGTTGATGTTGATCGCCAGCGTGTCCTCGGCCACCACATCATAGCTGTCGGACCAAGGCGTGATGAAATACTGACCGCTGGGCAGGTCGGCGGGGATACGCACCCGAACCGTCATCTCGTAGCTGTCGCCCACCGCCAGCCCACCGGTATGCGTGACCGTGCCCAGCAGACGCGCCGAGTTACCCTTGAGGAAATCCGTCCCGCCGACATCGACAAAGGCCGAGGTGTTGGGCCGCCGTGGATCGCGCGCAATCCAGATGGTATCGCGCCAGGTGTCGTCCAGCGTGTCACCGGCGCCTCGGTTGGTAACCCGGTAGCGCACTTCAATCTCGGAACCGAAGACCGCCTGCGCGGGTGCCACGACGCTGCCGGTCACCAGATCAGGACGTGGCAGCGCGGTCACGTTGAATTTCTCGGCGCGCTGGTTGTCGCTTTCCGCCGGGTATTCATCCACCTTTGCGTTGCTGTCGGTGGAGACGATCACATAGGCGTCGCCGGACCAACGCAACGGTATGGTGCCGATATCGGATACCACGGTGTAGCTCTCGCCCGGAGCAAGCGCCAAAGGATTGCCGGTGCGGCTGATCAGCACGTCATCACTGCTCAGCTTGTCATCCAGCGACAGGTACACGCTGTCCTGCCACGCGCCGGTCGCAGCGACACTGCCCTGGTTGATGATCTCGAATGTCGCCTGCTGTCCGCCACCTGCGCTGACCTCGGGCGAGATCACGACGCTTGCCACCTGCAGGTTGGGGCGCGGATTCAGCGTCACGGTCAGGGGGCGGTCATCGGTGCCGGTGTTGTTGTCGGCTGCGGCCCCTTCCTCGTAAATGCCGCGATTGTAGTTCGTCACCACGGTCAGGCGATACGCCCCCTCGATCCGCTCCGGCAGGCGGAACCGTTCGGTGCGCTGATAGCTCTCGCCAACGGCCAGCGCGCGCGAATTGGTAAAGGTGCCGACGGTGATGCTGGGCTTTGACGAGTCGATGGGCACCAGAACCAGCCGATCGGTCCAACTGCCGTCGAGCGGAGCAGCACCAGCATTGCTGACGCGCCATGCCACGTCGATGATCTCACCCTCGGGCGAGGTTTCTACAGTGGCGATGTCGCTGACTTGCAGATCGGGCGTGGGGGCCAGCGTGATGGTTGTCCGCACCCGATCTGAAACGTTGTTATCGTCGAAAACAAATTCATACGGCGCGCCGATATCCGCGGTTTCGACGCTGACGTATAGCTGTCCTTCGACGCCATTGGGCACCCGGATCACCGCCGTGCGCTGATAGCTGTCGCCAACCTGCAGGCTGCCCAGATGCGTATAGCGCACACTGGTCACTCTGCCGCTGCCGTCGGGATTGCGCGACAGGAGAATTTCGTCCGACCAACTGGTGCGGTCGGTGACGCCGATCCCGTCGTTGCGCACGGTCCAGCTGACCTCCAGGTCGGTGCCCGAGACGCCCGCTGCCGCCGCCTCGATCGAGGTGATTTTCAGATCGGCATAGGGTTTGACCGCCACATCGGTAAAGCCGTCCTGAACACCGCGGTTGTTGTCCGTCTTGCCGTCTTCAAAAACCAGATTCGTGGCATCGGCCACCACGTAAATTTTCAGCCGCTCCGAGAAACCGCTGGGCAGGTTGATCGCCTCGGACCGGACATAGCTCTGCCCCGGTGCCAGCCCGCCATCGCGCAGGAAACTGCCCAGCAGGATATCATCGGCGTCGCCCAAAATATCATCCTTGGACGCCCAGACCTGATCGGTCCAGCCGGTTTCCTTGCCGCGCGTATCGGCAATGTTGCTGACGCGCCAGCCGACGGTAATCACCGCCGGATCGGCCACGGTGAGCGGCGGGGCAGTCACCTCTGTCACCGCCAAATCGGCATGATCGGCCAGTTGCACGGCCAGCGCACGGGCCAGATGGTTGTTGTTCTCCAGCGCCTGCTCTTCGTTACGGTCAGTGGCATCGGCCACGACGATCAGTTGCCAATCGCCGCTGACGTCGATCGGAACGCGGACATCGACGCTCTGCATATCGCTCCCGCCCGCGGCCAGCGCATCGCGCGCGGCGGTGGTGTGCAGCACGATGTCATTGCCATCCGCGATACCGTCGCGCGACAGCAGGATGCGATCGACCCGGCCACCCACTGCATTGCCAAAGCCTGCGTTCTGCACGGTCCAGTTCACCGTGATCACCGAATCCGACGTGGCGGCGTCCGGTGCGGATACGTTCGTGACCTGGAAATCGGGCGTCGCCAGACCGAACGGATCATCATCCAGCGCCGCGTTATCCTCGCGCCCGGCCTCGAAGACCTGGCCGTTGATGTCTGTGACCACCAGGAAACGCCATGTGCCTTCGGCCAGCGAAGGCAGTGTCACATCCAATGACACATCGACGCCCTGCCCCGGATCAAGCCCGGCGGAATGGGTGAAATTTCCCAGCGAGCGCGCACCGCTGAGCGTGCCTGTGGGGCTCAGGTAAACGCGGTCAGTAAAGGGCGCGCGGGCCGTCGCCTCGCCCACGTTCTCGGTGCGCCATGTTACCCGGACCACATCGCCTGGCGACCCGTCGGCAGGCCCTTCGACATTGCGCACCACCAGATCGGCGGCGGGCACGGCAGAGATCGCCACCGGCTCCAGCGCCAGCCCCTGATTGTTGCCCTCTCCCAGCCCTTCTGCCTGGGTATTGGCCGCGTCGGTCACCACGATCAGACGATAGGCCCCGGTCAGATTGGGCGGAATGCTGACATTGGCGCTGGCGGTATAGCTGCCACCCGGAACCAACGGCGCTGCGGGGGCTGCAACCTCGGCCAGCAGGATGTCGCCCTCATCGAAAACGCCGTCTTCGCTGAGATAGACCCGGTCCAGCCAATTGGAGTCGCTGGCCGTTGTGCCGGCATTGCCCACCCGCCACGACACCGGTACGCTCTCGCCCCAGCTGGCGGCATTGGGGCCGGCCACGGCCTCGACCACCAGATCGGGGGCGGCACCGGGCGCGATGGTCAGCGCCGTCGGACCACCAGAATTGTTGTCTTCGTCGTCCCCTTCGACGATAGCACCCTCTGCGTCGGTCACGATAAAGAGGTGGAAATCACCCACCTGATCACCCGGCAACATCACATTGACGCTGACATCGTCCGATGCACCCACCGCCAGTGCGGGGCGGGTCACATTGTCGAGCACGATATCATCGCCATTGCCCAACGTTTCATCCGAGGACAGGATCACCCGATCAACCCGTTCGCCCGCGCCTGCATCGCCGCCATTGGTGACGCGCCAGTCGAGCTGAACCATGCGGCCCGCCACTGCTGCGCCGGTCACGGTGGGCGCGGTCACGGTCAGATCGGGATAGGTCTGTTCCCGCGAGGTAAAGGACAGTTCGGCAAAGTTGTTGTTCTCGGCGTCGCCATCTGCGTTGACCTCGATCACCGCAGGAGAGCTGCCATTGTCCACATAAACTCGGAACCGCAGATTGCCGGTGCCCGAGGCCCCGTCAGGCAACTGCGTGGTAAAGCTGCGCGTTCTGGTCGCGCCCACGGGCAAAAGCACGCCCGCGTCCGCCTCGAAATCAATCCGCTGGTTCACCGGCGTGTCACGCGCATCAAGGTTGGTCAGTTGTACCAAACTGCGGAACGGCACCGGCAGATCGGCGGTGCCCGCGTTGCGGATGGTCCAGGTAAAGGTAACTGTATCGCCCGCCTGTGGATCGGCCTCGACGATCTTCAGCCCTTCGATCACCAGATCGGGGGCGTTGATCACTTCGAATACGGTCGTGTTGTTGGTCTCGCCGGTGCCTGCGTCATTATCCTCGGGCACGGCGTTGTCCAGATCGGTGGTGATCTCGAACCCCATCGTGCCGGTGCCGTCCACACCATCGGGCCAGGTGATGGTCGTGCTGCGTTCCACCGTGGCCCCTGCCGCGATCACTCCGCTTGTAGCCGGGTCATAGGCCAAGCTCTGCACGTCAAGCGTCGGGTCGTTGTGCGGTGTCAGGTTGCGCAGGCGCAATTGGTCGATGAAGGGCTGCGTGACATCCGAACCGCCAGTGTTGCGCAGGGTCCAGCGCACCGTGACCGTATCGCCGGGCTTGTACCCGCTGGCCGGTTCGGCGCGGATATTTTCGACCACCAGATCGGCCAGTTGATCGTTGAGCGCGGTAAAGGCGACCGTGGCGATGTTGTTCCGTTCGGGGGCGATACCACCATCCGTCTCGTCAATGTCATTGGCGATATCCACCTCGACCTCGGCAATCAGATCGCCCGCCCCCAGCGCGCCGGAGGGCAGGTTGAGCGTGGCCTGACGCGTCACGCTGGCCCCCGCACCCAGCACCTCGGTGCCCGCGGCGATGACGCGCACGCCAACGATCTCGCCGGTATCGACGCGGCGCAGGATCACCCGGTCGCGGCCCGGCACTACCCCGACGGCACCGGCGTTGGTTTCGGTCCAGCTGACGGTCAGGTCCATGCCCGCCTGCACCGGTCCCGCAGCACTGACAGAAACGCTCGACGGCACCAGATCGGGCGCCACGCGCGCCGCGCTACTGGCGGGCACCGCCGCGCGGTACGGCACTTCGAGCAGGTTCAGCCCAAGGGTGAACGGCTCGGTCAGGTGCACGCGACCCTCGATCAGCAGCACATAGGTTCCGGTCTGGTGCAGGGTGAACGGGTCACGGTCGCTGATCGCGTTGACCTCGGCAAATACTTCTTGGCCATCTGGCCCCAGCAGACGATAGCCCGCGCTGTAGGTCGTGCTCTGCGCCAGCGCCAGTTTAAACCGCTGGCCCGCTTGCCCGTCAAAGCGGAAGGCCTGCGTCACATTGCCGGGGTTCAGCACCGGCGTAATCGGCGCGCCCGGCGTGATTTCGGGAACTGTGGCCAGATCCAGCAGGCGGAACGGCAGTTCGGTCACCTGGTCATCGGTGCGCTGCACGGTCAGCGTATGATCCCCGGCCCCGAGCCAGACACGCGAATTGTCACCGATGTCGCGGCTGAAGATGTTGCTGGCGACCACCATGCCCTTGGCATCGCGGATCTCCCACAGAGCGTTGCTGTGGTTCAGTTGCGAATCGAAATAGACCTCGCCCGCCGTCGCCTTGGTGAATGTGTAAATCATCCGCGCGCGGGTATCGGGCGGGGTATCCCTACGGCGCTCGCCAAATTCGAGCGCCTGCACCACTTCCTGCTGCGGTATAATGCGGAAACTGTAATCCAGGCTGCCTTCGCGGGTGGTGGGCGGCAGCATCACCAGCGTCCAGGTGCCGGTCTGACCCAGACGTATCTGGCTGAGGTCGGTCATGGACTGACGCGCCAATTCATGCCCGTTCGGCTTGATCAGGCGGAATTCGCCACTGTAGCTGTTCCCCGAGAAGCTGAGCAGGTCAAAGATGATATTCTGGCCTGCGGTCCCCTCAAACGAGAATACGCGCCGGTCGGTCGCCACCGGCTCGTTCACCGTGACCTCCTGACCCAGCGTGATCGCCTGCGCATCGCCCATATCCAGCAGGCGGAAGGTGAACGGGTCGTAGGGCCAGGTCGTGCTCAGAACCAGTTGGTAGTCACCGGGCTCAAGGCGGAAATCGCGGCCATCGGCATTGTCGATCCGAACGCCCGCCACCTCGCGCCCCTCGGCATCGTAAACCCGCCAGTTGACCCGGTTGGAGTTGACGAAGCGGCTGTCGAAATAGAGCGATTTCTTCTCCGCCAGGGTAAAGCTGTAGCGCTCGACACTGCCGTTGCCCGTCAGGTTCGCCGTCATCTCAGCACCGAAGGTGATGGGCCGGGGCGTGCCATCACGGCGCGTGATATCGACCGTGCTGGGCACGGTCTCATCGCCATGCCCGTCGATCACCAGTACATAGCGCCCGGCCATCTTGGCCCGGAAACCGGTGTTCAGCAGGAAATTGCCATCGCTGACCTCGGTGCCATCGGGCGCGATGATGTGCCAGCGTTTGTCAGCGCCGTTATTGACCATGTCCAGCTTGACGTACTCACCTTCGGTGGCGTCGAAATGAAACAGGATCGTGCTGTTCGCGGGGTCGGTCAGGACGGTCTGCGTCTCGTCCAGCGGCAAAGGCACGCCACTGTCGACGTCGAGGAAGCTGAAGGCATAGGCGTCGCTGGCGGTATTGGACACCACATCAACCTGATAGGTACCCGCCGCCAGATCGAGCGTCGATGTCGCGTTCTGCTGATCGCTGCGGCTATAGACGTCATAGGACGATTTGTTGATCGTGCGCGGCGCCATGATCTCGCCCAACGCGTCGCGCAAGGTCAGCGTGATGCGTGACGAATTGGTCTGCCCGTCCATGATCAGCCGCGTCGGTTCGGTCAGAGTGATCAGGTAGCTGTCAGGCGTGCTGGCATCACCCAGCGTACCAACGGCCACTTCTGCCAGCGCCAGCGGCGTGCCGGTGGGCGGGTCCGCCGCAATTGTGCCGGTCTCGCGCATGGCAAAGGCAAAGCTGCCATCGTCACCCGTGTTGGTGGCATAGCCGTAGACCAGGATGTAATAGGCACCGGTCTTGCGCAGTTGGATATTGGGCACATCGCGGAAGCTGTTGAACTCGAACAACCGCCCGCCATCGGGGTCATACATCGCGAACGAGAAATTGTTGCTGGACGACAGGCGCTCAAACTCGACGATCTGCCCGGCAGTCCCATCCCAGCGGTACACGTGCCCGCCGGTTGGCGGCGCGACGGTGATCAGGCCGGGCGAGACATTGTCCGCCAGTACCACCGCATCGGCGAAATCCAACAACTCGAACCGGTAATTGCCGGTGAAGTCGCCGATGGACTCGACCACCAACGTATAGTCGCCGGGGATCAGATCCATCTGTGCCTGATCAAAGGTATAGCGGCGGAAACTGGCCGCGTCGGTCTGCGGTACGCCGTTGCGCTCAAGCCGGAAGGTCAGATTGTCGGTCGATATCTCGCCCTTGAACGCCAGCTTTTTCGCGCTGTTCAGCGTGAAGGTATGGCGCACTGTGTCACCCGGCGCGTCAATCGTGCCGGTGACGACGGTGCCCGGTGTTATCGCGCGGGTCGAGACGGTCGATTGCGTGACACGGAACGTGACCTCGAACCCGCTGGGGCGGTCGGGACGTTCGTCGATGATCAGGGTATAGCGGCCGGAATCCACGGCATAAAACGCCATGTCGCTGGCAGCCCCCGATGGCCCCGAGATGACATTCCCGAACGGATCCAGCACCTGCCAGTAGGCGTTGCCGCTATTGTCGGTACTGTCGACATAAACCGGCCCTGGGGTGGAAATGTCAAAGTACCGCACGACCGCATTCTCGTCCATCGATTGCGTGATCTCATCGCCCAGCGGCACCGCCGTGCCGACCGACAGATCGCGCAGCACAAAGCTGTAATCGACCGGCTCGGCCCCGTCCGGCTCGATCCGCAGCAGATAGTCCCCCTGCACCAGCCGGAAGCTGCGCCCGCTGCCGTTGTACACGTTGAAATCGGTGCTCAGACCCGGCACCGTATTGCCTTCGCTGTCCAGGATCGTGACCCGCGCACCCGTGTTGGTGAGCGCATCAAAATAGAGCAGCGTTTCGGCACCCAGCGAAAACGCATGATCGGTCCGCCCGAAGGGCACCGGGATGCTGCCATCGACGCGCGTGCCCACGGTCATCGGCACCTCGACAAAGGGAGCCGTGCGCATGGTGAAGGCGTAGGTGATCGGCGCGGACTGCCCCGTTTGCGGTTCGATCAAGACCAGATAGCGCCCATCACGCGGCGGATCGAACGACACCGCCCCGCCGTTGAAGTTGATATCCTCGATCTGGTCGCCCTCCGGGCTGAACACCCGGAAATGCGGGTTGCCGGAGGTTGTCTTGCCCGCGAACTCGGTGAATTCGAACACCGTGCGCTGCCCGGCGACCGCATCGACGGCCCAGCGGCGCACACTCTCACCGGGATCTATGCTGCCGGTCTGCTCGATCCCGCGCGGGATCAGCGGCGCTGTACGATCATCCAACAGCGCGATCTCGGTGCTGCCGGTTTCGTCATCGCCCATTGACATACGCAGGATGTAGCGGCCCGGATAGACTTGCGCGCGCACCAGATTGGACGTCGAGTTGACCGAGCGGGAAAACACCGAATTGCCGTCCGGGTCCAACAGTTGCACATTCATCGCGCCGCTGTTGTCCACCGAGCGGCGCCGATCGAACACCACGTTCGTCGCCGCGTCGATATCGACCACGTAATCGACGATCTTGCCGGGTGTATCGAGCGTCACGGTCGTGGGTGTGCCCAGTGCCATCGGCAGCGTCACATGGCTGGTACGGTACAGCGTCGCCTCGATGCGTTCGATACGCGCGGTGTCGTCACGGCGGAATTCGATCCGGTAGGTGCCATCCACCGGCACTGTCGCTGCCTCGCCCGAATTGACCGATTGGGTGAAGGATTCCAGCATACGGCCATCAGGCGCAAAAAGATCGGCGCGGAAGTTGAAGTTGTTGCCGGCCGTGGCCTGAAAATCGGTGACATCGAAAAACACCCGGTCGCCGGCTTGCAGATCGACGGTGCGCACCTCGACCGAGCGATCCGCATCAAGAGCTACGGCAAAGGAAGTGCCCAGAGTGATCGGTATGCTGTCCGCCGCGATGTCCTGCAAGCGCATCGCATAGGCCCCTGCCGCCTCTGTCTGCGACCGGACCGTCAGCCAGTAGGTGCCCGGCGTCACCCGGCCGAAATCGCGCAGGCCTGACCAGTAGCTGTTGCTGTTAAAGGCGAAAACCTGCCCGCCGCCCCCCTCGAGCACCAGTTCGATATTCGAATTGCGATCGAGCATCTCCAGGATCAGGTCGGTATCTGCGCCCACGGTAAAGGCATAGCGGTGTTCCTCGCCCGCGGCACCGGCGAAGGTCCCGGTGATCGGCGCACCCAATGTGCTCGCAAACTCGGTCGCCGCGACCGGCGTACCGGCATAAGCTCCATCTGACACGATCTGGAAATCATAGGCCCCGGTCCGCCCCTGATAGCCGGTCGTGACCAGCCAGTATTCTCCTGCTTCCAGATCCAGAATGAGCGGCGCGCCGACAGAGGGCAGGCGCAGGTTGCTGGCAATTTCGCCGGCCTTGCCGCGCAGCGTCCAGGCGGGCGCCCCGAAGGTCGTGCTCCCCGACAGCGCCACACGGGTATGAGAAGCCAAGGTGAAGTGATGCACATGCCGTTCGCCCGGCGTGTCCAATGTGTCATTCGCCGTGTTGCCAAAGGCGTATTCGCGCGGCTCGTCACTGCCCAGCGTAGCGGCCATGCTGAAGGCCACCGGCGCGCTGCGCGTGATGTTTCCGTCGATCAACAGCACGTATTGTCCGGTCTCGGTCAGAGTGACATTGGTCGAGGCAAGGTTGCTGTAGCGGATCGTGCTCCCCGTGGGCGACACGATGCTGATCGTGGCATCAAGGCTTTCGGTGACGCCGCTCAATTCCAGATTGAAGAATTGGCCAGCCTGACCATCAAACGTCCAGGCAAGGCTATCAGTCCCGCGCGGCAGCGACACCGCCACCGGCGTGCCCATCGGCAGCACCGGATCGTCGGACAGATCGTTCAGTTGGAATTCATAATCGCCGGTCTGCGATTCGGAGCCAAAGACGGTGAGCGTATATGTCCCGCGCGCTACATCCAGCACCGCAGGCACCCCGCGCGAAGAGCCATCAGCCCGGTCCAGCGTCGTCCCGATATCGATCTCACCCGGTCCGCGCAGACGCCAGCTCAACTCGGATTGCGTCAGCGTGTCAAAGCTGACGCGCGTCGGTTCGGCAAAGGTGATCTGGTAATTGTCCTCTTCACCCGGCGCCGAAATCGTCCCGGCAATCGGAAAGAGATCCGCCGAGAGCAGCAACCTCGGCTCGAATGTCTCCATCAGCACACGGCGCGAGACGGTGCCACGCAGATGAGTGTATTTCAGATGATGGGTGGAATCGGGATTGGCCGCGGTGCCAGCAGGCAATTCGCGAGTGCGAGAAGCAGCATCACCCCGGACACCGTCCGGAGCGTCAAAGACACGTGACTTTTTCCAGCGCGTCACGCGACGGTGCGGCGCAAAAAACGCGCGCCACTCATTTCTACAGACCCCCCCATGGATCCCCCTAATTGGGCATGCCTTGCATCCGGCTGAGAGTGCAGCGCCCGGGCAAAATTCGGCAGGGGCGTGAACACAATAAATAACCGGGCAGGCGGTATTCTTGTATTAATATAGTGATTGTAGCATCATGACTGACGTTACGGCAACAAATTTTGATAAAGGTGCGCTATAAACAGTTTGTTTACCATTTCGCGATTTCCACTGATCTGCATTGCGTGCCTCTGGACCCTGTTATCTGGCGTGGCGCAGGCGCAAACAGTGACCGAATGTCTGGTGCAGGCCAATGAGGTCGCCCGCGTCGGCGCCGCGGAAAGCGGTGTATTGTCAAAGTTGCTTGTGGAGCGTTCGAACCGGGTCAACAAAGGTCAGGTGATGGCCGAGCTGGAAGCCTCGGAGGAAGACAGCCAGGTGGAACTGGCCCGTCTGCGCGTATCGTCCGACATCGCCGTACGACTCGCACAGCGCAAGGCCGAAACGGCCGAACTGAACGCCCGGCGGCTGACCATCCTCGTCGAACGCAAACTGGTGCCCGACGCAGAGCAGGAAGCTGCCATCCTTGCCGCGCAATCCGCCCGGCTGGAGGAAGAGGAAGCCATCTACCAGATGAAAATCGCCGAGGTTCAACTAAAGGCAGCGCTTGCCGCACGCGAACGCAAGCGGGTTCGCGCGCCCTTTGACGGGGTGGTGACAGATACGCTGATGTCGGTGGGCGAGCTTTACAACGAACAGGCGCCGATCATCGTACTGGCGCAGATCGACCCGCTACATGTCGAAGCCTATCTGCCTGCCGCCCGACGCGCCGAACTCGAAATCGGCCAAACCGCCGAGATCACGCTGGAAACCGGCGGCGCCATCACGGGGGTGATCAAGGTGATCGACCCGGTGCTGGACGCGGCCACGGGCACCTTCGGGCTGCAACTTGATGTCGCGAACCCTGACGGGACCATCTTGGCCGGGCAGAGTTGCAGCCTGCGATTTGCCCAGACGAACTGAACGGATTCCGAGCGGGATCGTGCGCTCAATCCAGAACGCGGGCTTCATCAACAAGCAGGATCGGGATGCCGTTGCGAATCGGAAAGGCAAGGCGGACACCGCGACTGATCAGTTCCTGCGTCTCGGCGTTGTATTCGAGAAGTTGTTTGGTCTGCGGGCAGACCAGCGCCTCGAGCATACGACGGTCGAAATTCGCGGGTTTCATTTCATCAGTCATTGCATCACCTCTTCCGCGCCACCGCGCATGCTGAATTCGATCAGTGTCACCAGTGTCTCGCGCCGGGTGCTGAGCGACGGAGCCTCCAGCAGCGCCTGTTTGTCCTCTGGCGCGAACCCAAGCAGCATCGAAAGCGAATTTATCAATAGCTCGTCGTCTGCCTCGTCCAGGCTCGCCCAGTCGGTCCGCAGCTCGCAGGCCTTGAAATACTGTTCGAGCAGCACCAGGAATTGGGCACGGTCAAAATCCGGGTCGTCCTCCTGCGGGCCGAGATCGCGGTCAAAACCCGCCCAGGACACGCGCGCGCGGCGATAAGGCGTAAAGCCATCCACCTCTTCGGTCAGGCGATACCGGGAAGCGCCTGTCAACGTGATCATGTACCGGCCGTCATCGGTTTCGGAGAATTGCGTCACACGCCCGACGCAGCCAATCTTGTAGAGCCCCGGATCGCGGTCGTCCGGTCCTTCGTTGGGTTGGATCATGCCGATCAGGCGGTGGGGCGTTTTCAGCGCGTCCTCGAGCATCATCAGATAGCGCGGCTCGAACAGATGCAGAGGCAACCGGGCGCGCGGCAGCAAGAGCGCACCGGGGAGCGGAAAAATCGGAATCACCTCGGGCAGGTCAGCTGCATTCATCATGCGTACCAATCTAGCCCGTCTGCCGGTTCAGGCAAATATCATCGAGCTGAGTTTACGGCGGCCGTTCAAAACCACGGGATCGTTCGGCTTGAGCGCTTCGAACATGGTGAAGAGTTGCTGCTTGGCTGCGCCGTCATTCCATTCACGGTCGCGCCGGAAAAGATCGAGCAACTGATCAACCGCCTCGGCAGTCTGACCGTTGGCATGCAGGGCCTGCGCCAGATCGAATCGTGCCTGGTGATTGTCGGGATCAGCCTCTACCGCTGCCAGCAAATCGTCAACGGGTCCGGCGTCGGCGGCTTGGCGGGCCAATGCAATCTGCGCATGTACCGCTTCGATCTCGGGGGCGGCGCTGATTTCGGCGGGTGCGCCATTCAGGATTGCTTCGGCCTGATCGGCATCGCCCAGCGCCAGACGCGCGCGCGCCATGCCAGCATAGGCGCGAGCGTTGTTGGCGTCTTCCTGGATGATCGCGGCGTAAGTTTCGGCGGCGTCAGCGACGGCACCGGCCTCGAGCATCTCGTCGGCGGCATCAAGGGCGTCGTCCAGCCCGTTACCTGCGTCCACAGCTCCGCCTGCGGCCTCGACCACGCGTGCCACGAAAGCGTCGATTTCCGAAGGCGGCACAGCGCCCTGGAACCCATCAATCGGCTGACCCTGCCAGAAGGCATAGACCGTTGGGATCGACTGTACCCGTAGCTGGCCCGCGATCCCCTGGTTTTCATCGACGTTGACCTTGGCCATGCGCACGGCGCCTTTGGCCTTGGTTACGGCGGCCTCCAGCGCGGGGCCCAGCGTTTTGCACGGGCCGCACCAAGGTGCCCAGAAATCGACGATCACGGGGACGGTTTGCGACATCTCGACCACTTCGGCCATGAAATCGGCCTCCGAGACATCCTGGATCAGGTTGGGTGCGGGGGTCTGGCCACCAAGTTCAATCATCTCTTTGATCCCATGTTCTGCGGTGTCGTGTTCCCGCGTTACATGGCGTAGCAACGGCGCGCTTGCAAGGGGGCAGCCCCCGGTCAGGGGCCTGCGGGCAAGGGCAGGCACCCCGGCAACCCGGCTGGCAACACCATCCGACCACCCGCCCGATAGAGTTCGCGACCAAGTCCCGGCTGCGCCCCACGCACCGCGATCCAGGTGGTTCCTGCCCCGACGATTGCGACATCCTTTGGCAAGCGTTGTGCAAAATCGCCGGCCGGGAAGAACACGATCGCGCCCGGTGCCGCGCCGCTAAGGACCATCACCGCCGCCAACACCGCGAGCCATCCCGCGCAGACACACAGGAGCGCCAATGCCCAGCGCCTAATAGTCATGGATATGTTCCAGCGTCAGATCGTCAGTCTCCATTGCTCGCAAACGCGCGGCGAGGTCGGCAACCTTCAGCAGGATCAGGTGCCGGTGGTCGCCGTAGCCCTGCCGCGCAAAACTGTAGAGCGCATCGGGCACGGTTGCCTGTGAGGATGTGGCGGTCAGCATGATATCGTCGTTGCCAGCGATTTCGACGAAATCGGCCCCGGCAAGGGCCATGCCGCGTAGCAGGCCGGTCAACACCCGGTAGCGTGGAGTTTCGATCTCGGTCCCCTCGGGGTGGGTGGCGATCACCAGAACACCGGGCAGGTCTACAAGCTGATCCGGCGAGAGGCCCACCACAACCATACGCAAGCGTACGTCATCCGCGCCAACCTGCGCCACTGCGCGTTCGATCACCCCGGCATAAGCGGCCTTGGCCCGGTATTCGATGCCAAGAGCGATGCGCCGTTCCGTATCGCGCAAACTGCCGCTGCTGGCGGTGCGCAACGCCTGCGTGTCAGACCGGAAATCCCATTTGTACCACGGGGTTTGTTGCAAAAATTGCGCATAGGCCGCTGCCTGCTCCGCAGATAGATCTTCGAGCGGGGTACGGGCCGGGCCGCGCAAGACCGCAAAGAGGCGGCCCATGGTTTCTTCGTAGGCGGCCTTTGCCAGAAGTTCGGCGGTGAAACTGACGCCGATGGTATAAACCATCTGCTTGGTTCCCCAGTCAAAGCCGCCATGCTGCGCGGATTGCCGTGACACCGAGCAGAGTGAGGACCAGAAGCCGCCAATGGCGGGCAGAAAACCGTACGCATGCGGATGGTCGACACTGATCACCTCGGCATAGTCGTCATAGGCATGCACGATATGCCATTCCGGGTAGGTCAGCAGCGTGCGGGCCTCGGGTCGGTGATGTCGGGGCGGCAGGAGCGAGGTGTAGATCTGTGCGGCTGGTGTGCCCCTGCAGGCGAGTTCGACATAGCCCACGGGCAGCAATAGCGCGGCGATCATCCCCACCGCCAGCAGTGCCAGCCTGCCCGCCCATCGCAGCAGCCTGCGCATCAGAGTGCCCGCCGATAGGTCACGCCGTGCGATCCCGCAACCCGGCCCAGAGCGCAAAGCCACCCAGCAGCAGATGCGGCAGGTTGGCCAGGAACCGCAAGACCGTCCATGACATGCCGGCGGCAGGATTGGTGAAAATCCCGAAGTCGAGATAGCCGTAGCCGGTAAAGAACCCGAAGACGCCGTCACCAAGGTAAAGCGCGCCGAAAAGGATCAGGAATGTCCGGGCGGCCCGATGGCTGATCAGGGCTGCGGCCAGCGCCCAGAGCGCTGAGGCCAGATGCAGCGCATCATCGAAGAGATCGAGCGCAAAGATGCCGAAGGCCAGCCCCTGCGCGTCGGTGAGACCGGGAATGTAATTGAGCGCGGCGGCCACCAGAAGCGCAACAAAATAGCCGAGACAAATTTTCTGCAGTTTACTCATAGCGGCTCCAGATACTTATCCCAAAAGGCGTTACGAAAGGTGAGCTTCGGATCAATCTCGCGTTTGGCAGCGGCAAAGACGCGGGCGCGCGGGTAGGCGTCCGAGAACTGCCCAAGCGTCGCATGCGGGCGGTAGGGCAGGTAATAGGTGCCACCGATTTCCATGACGCGGTAGATCATTTCTCGGGTCAGGCGCTGCATGTCCGCCTCGGCGCGCTGGGTCATTTCCTGACTGAAGGACATGACGGCGGCGATGCGCGGTGTCTGGGCATAGGGCAGCCAACTGTCCGGGTCGGCATCGACGAACCGCAACGTGACGTTGAGGATCGCCTGATATGACGCCGGGATCACCTCGCGACAGACGGTCAGGAAGTCGGCAAAGCGGTCCGGGCTGACGAAATATTCGTGCAGGATGTCAGTGCGCAGGGGATCGCGGTCATCAAGCGTGATCACCGGCTCATTGATCAGGCTGTTGCGGGTGACACGCCCGCCGCAGAACATTGGGCCGAGATCGGTTTCGGTCCACCAACGCAGGCGTTTCATCCGTTCGCGGCCCAGTTGCGCGCGGTAGATATGGCGTGCCATGCGCGCCGTCAGGCCGGAGCCGCGCGCGGCGGGCAGATCGTCCTGATCACCGGACGGGCGGTAGGTGATCAACAGGCCGCGCTCAAAGAACGCACCACGGTCGACGTTGAGGCGGCCGTAAGCCATGCTGATCTGATCGTCAGCAAGCGCAGCCATGAAACGGCTGCCCAGTTCTGCCGCCGGCATTTCCTCGAATTGGGGCTTGAGCCGCTGGTTCGGGGCGATCTCGACCTGCATCCGGGTGATGGCGCCGGTGAGGCCGTAGCCGCCCATCGTCATGCCGAAGAGGTCGACATTATGGGTACGCGAGCATGTCACCAACTCTCCGTCCGGCAGCACCATCTCAAAGCTGCGCACGGTGCTGCCCATCGGCCCCATCCGCACCGGCCAGCCATGGGCGTTGACACAGAAGGTAGCGGCGACGCCGAAATCATTGTTGGACTGCATGACCTTTGGCCCATAGCCGAGCGGGTCGAGCGCGGCGATGACCTGACGCCACCGCGCGCCCGCATGCACCTGCATGACACCGGCGGCGGTGTCCGCCTCGACCCAGCCATTGTCAAAAGTAACCGCGTGCCCGTCGCGCGGGATCGCATGGCCGCCCAGCGAATGACGGGCCGCACCGACATTGACGGGTCGGCCCTCGGTTCTTGCCTCGGCGATTTCGCGCCGCAGGGCCGTGACCAGCTCATCACTGGGGTCGTCGCGCAGCATGATGTGGCGGAATATCGGGGTCTCATTGAGGCCGCTGGCGTCGTTGAGCGTGCCCGCAGCAGCTGTCGGGGCAAGCGATATGGTGCCCGCCGTGCTAGGCAGTTCCGTGGCATTGCGCCGGGTCGCCCAGGCGCCCAACCATGCGCCTGCCCCCAGCAAGGCTGCCCTTCTTGTGAGTTTGAGCACTGTCCCGCCCTATTTGATTCCGGTGCGATATTGGTAGCTTATGCCAAAAGCGGCAGGTCAGGAAATCCTGACTTGGCGGGGCGGGCGGAATGGTGCGCGACGCCCCGTTTCAGCCCTGCCTGCGCGAAAGGTTCGCGGCGCTATAGATCAAAACTAGCAAAGACTGGCGCGTGATCCGATGGTTTCTCCCAGCCGCGGGCAGACCGCAGGATACGGCTGGAATGTGCCGCAGAAGCGATGTCTTCGCTGGCCCAGATGTGATCGAGCCTGCGTCCCTTGTCGGCGGCATCCCAATCGCGGGCGCGATAGGACCACCAGCTGTAGAGTTGCCCCTCGGGGATATCGTTGCGAGTGACATCGGCCCAGTTACCTGCGGCCATCACGTCGGTGAATGCCTCGACTTCGATGGGAGTATGGCTGACCACTTTGAGCAGTTGCTTGTGCGACCAGACGTCATCTTCGCGCGGGGCGATGTTGAGATCTCCGACAAGGATTGATTTCTGCGGCTTGTCGCCATGGAACCAGTCGCGCATTTCCGACAGGTAATCGAGCTTCTGGCCGAATTTCTCGTTCTTCTCGCGGTCGGGAATGTCGCCGCCGGCAGGCACGTAAAAGTTATGAATGACGGTGCCGTTTTCCAGCCGTCCGGCGACATGGCGGGCATGACCGAGGCTGGCAAAATCCTGATCGCCGATATCTTCGATCGGCAGTTTGGAGAGGATCGCGACGCCGTTATAGCCCTTTTGGCCGCGCGCGACCATGTGGGTGTAGCCCAGAGCAGCGAATTCATCGAACGGGATCTTGTCCACCGGGCTTTTGCATTCCTGAAGGCACAGGATGTCCGGAGCTTCTTCGGTGAGCAGTTTGCTGACGAGGGGTGCGCGCAGGCGGACCGAGTTGATGTTCCATGTGGCAAGGGTGAAGGGCATCGCGCATCTCCTGTTCCGGGGTTGCCTGTGGGGATAGCAGAGCCCCCGGCGTCGGGCCAGAGGACATTGGTGCCGGCGCACCGCGCCTGCACCGTGGGTCGCGTCAATGCTTCAGTTGGTTAACGAACCCTTGACGATAAGTCCGTACCTCATTGAATTAAAACGGCTTTATATTGCCTTTTTCAAAATTTCCCGTATAGGTTGTGTTGTGCGGAACGGATCGAGAGAGCGACCACCAAAGACATCCCCAAGGGTCGTTTTCTTCTCCGTCTGATGCGGAGGGGCAAACCAAGGCAATCGCATGAGGCACAAGTCCATATGACATTGATCACTCCCGATGAGGGACCTTCGGAACTGAACGACGCAGTAACTTCACTGAAAAACCAACTGCGCGATATGCGCGCCGATCTGGAAGAACTCCAGACCAGAATGAGGGCCGATCGGCGCGACGACCTGAAAAACTCGGGTCGGTTGATGACCGATATTCGGAATTGGCTGAAATTCGCAATCGAAACAGAGGTGAACCTTGAGCAACGCGAAAAGAAAGAAAAAGGAATCGTCAATGGATACGCCATGGACCTGGATGCAGCACGGGATTCGATCGGGTGCCGCCTGGATCGCCTCAGAAGGGCTAGATGTCCAAACGGATTTCCTAGACAGCCTTGAACCGGGCGAATTGCTGGCCCTCCCCTATCTGTTCGAATTCTGGGCGATGCCGCATCAGTTGCCGCCGGAGGGCGACTGGCGGGCCTGGGCGATCATGGGCGGGCGTGGCGCGGGCAAGACGCGGGCGGGTGCCGAATGGGTGCGCGCGCAGGTCGAAGGATCGCGCCCGACCGATGCCGGGCGATGCCGTCGCATCGCGCTGGTGGGCGAAACCATGGCGCAGGTGCGCGAAGTCATGGTCTTTGGGGAGAGCGGCATATTGGCGTGTTCGCCGCCAGATCGCAGGCCGGTCTGGGAGGCGACTCGCCAGCGACTGATCTGGCCCAACGGGGCAATCGCACAGGTGTTTTCCGCACATGATCCGGAGTCATTGCGCGGGCCGCAATTCGACGGGGCGTGGGTGGACGAGCTGGCCAAGTGGAAGAAAGCGCGCGAAACTTGGGACATGCTGCAATTCGGGCTGCGGCTGGGTGAGGCACCGCAGGTCTGCATTACCACCACGCCGCGCAATATCGGGGTTCTGAAACAGATACTGGATGCGCCGACGACGGTTGTGACAAGCGCAGCCACCCAGGCGAACCGCGCGTTTCTGGCCGACAGTTTCCTGCTGGAGGTGCAGGCGCGTTATGCAGGCACGCGGCTGGGCCGGCAAGAGCTGGAAGGTATGCTCCTGGAGGATGTCGAAGGCGCGCTCTGGACCAGCGAGACATTGGAAGCGCTGCGCCTTGACGCGGCCCCGGCCATGGACCGGATCGTGGTTGCAGTAGACCCGCCCGTTACTGGCAAATCCACCTCGGATGAATGCGGGATCGTGGTGGTCGGCACCTGCACGCAAGGGCCTGTGCAGGACTGGCGGGCCTATGTTCTGGCCGATGCCAGCGTGAGTGCGGCCAGTCCGATGACATGGGCCAGTGCCGCCGTGCGCGCGATGGAGACCTGGGGTGCGGACCGTTTGGTGGCGGAGGTCATCCAGGGCGGAGATCTGGTGGCCGAAGTGCTGCGCCAAGTGGACCCGATGGTGCCGATCAAGGCCGTACATGCCAGCCGTGGCAAGAGCGCCAGAGCAGAGCCGGTGGCCGCGCTCTATGAGCAGGGGCGCGTGCATCATCTGCGAAACCTGGGCGCGCTGGAAGATCAGATGTGCGCGATGAGCGCGCGCGGATATGAGGGGAAAGGCAGCCCCGATCGCGTCGATGCGTTGGTCTGGGCGTTGCACGATCTTATGATCGAGCCCGCCGCGACATGGCGCCGCCCGAGGGTACGCGCAGTCTGAAGAGGCGCATCATGCCAGATGCGGCTCCGCCCAGAGTGCCCAGCACGCAAAGAGCGGCGCGTTACCAGCGCGCATCGCGTGCACAATGCCCGGAGAGTTGTAGAGCGTCCCGCCAATGCCGGGCTCGAACCAGTCCGAGGTGCCGTGGTGAAATTCGCCGTTGCTGAGCACGAGGTAGGTCTCTTCGGGCGGGTGTGTGTGATCGGGGTATCGGATTCCGGGGGCAAGGAGCGAAACGCCGAGCCAGGCGTCTGTGCGCCGCTCCGCGCCGCCCGGGCCTGCGATGATCGCATTGGCGTGGCCATCGGCAAAACCCTCTCCGGCCGTGGCATCATCGCCGGTACGCGCGCGCCATTGCAGCGCTGGTTCCAGCCGCAGAAACGCCTCGATGAAACGGCGCAGCGCCGGGTCGCTGAACTTTGCGAGGTCGGTGGCCTCGGCCAGAGCGGCGCAGGCGGGCAGTCGCGCGCCGGGGGCATCGGACATTTCGCCCGGCGTCTCCAGCGCGGAAAAAATCCGCGACAGCGAGGCCAATGTCTGTGGCTCCGTCACCTTCGCGGTGAATGCGGCATGGGCCGCGTCGAGAAATTCCTGCAAAGAATCTGTCCGCATTTTGTGGCCTCCTGTGTGCCTTAAACTTGGGCGGGCCAGCGTGCGCGCCGCCACAAGCTGAGCTTGGCGAGTCCAGCACGCCACCACAACAGCCCAGCGCACGGTCTGCTTCAGTTTTCTTAAACCTTTAGCTGGTATTGCCAAGTTGTTGGTGGCCGATTGTAAAGCATTGGCAACGGTTGGATCATGCCGCCATTTCGGCGGTGTATTCGGACCAGAGGTTGAACGCATCAGTGCGGGCGTGGCGGTATGAGGTTGCAGTAAGTTGATAGCGGCGGGGTCGAAAGATCAGGTTGATCTGGTCATGTGCTGACAGAAATCTTTGAGCCTGCCGGTGGAATTTGAATCGGCCAAATATTTTTTCTCGTTTACGCGTCGGCCTGTGCGACACTCCAATCGCATTGTTCAAACCCTTGTGGGCACGATGATCCGCGCCCGGTGCCAGTTTACTGATGGGCTGGATGTAACTGCGCAACTTGTCGGTGATCACGACCCGTGGTTCGCCGAACAGGGTGATCAACCTTTGGAAGAACCGCTTTGCGGCCTTTGCATTTCGGCGTGTTTGCACGAGAATATCGAGCACGTCGCCATTTGCGTCGATCGCGCGCCACAACCAATGTTTCTTGCCACGGATTGTAATAACGACTTCGTCAAGATGCCACTTGTTGTTCGGTTGCGGTAGATCCCGGCGGATGCAATTTGCGAAATGTTGCCCAAAGCGATTGACCCATAGCCGGATCGCCTCACGGCTGACAAGCACGCCCCGCGCTGCCAACAGGTCCTCGACATCCGCCGTGCTCAGTGCAAAGCGATGGTACGCCCAAACCGCGTAAGCAATGATCTCGCAGGGGTAGCGGAAGCCTTTCAGGCGCAGCATATGGGTCGGAATGTTCATGAGACCGACATAGCTTGATCAAACCCGGCCAACAACTTGGCAATACCGCGCGAAGATATCGTGACCGCCCCGCACTGGACCTATACCGCCGCCGCGAAGAGCGCCGATGGGGTTACCGGTGGGTACGAGGTTCAAGTTGCGCAAATATCGGCCAAGTTCGGGGCGGGCGTTTTCGCCTCACTGGACGTACCGGCCTGAAACGACTTGCGCTTTCCCTGAAACAGCGGAAATGCAAAATGCTTTAGCCTCGGGCACAATCGATGCATTTTGCCGCGGCGGGATCAAGCTCCAGCCGCGGCAAGGCGATGTCATCGCCGCAATCCTCGCAATAGCCAAATTCACCCTCTTCGATTCGCCTCAGCGCCGCGACGAGCTGGGAACGTTCGACCATGCGGCGGGCGTGCGAGGCTTTGGCCATCGCCTGATTCTGCAATGCATCCATCCGGCTGAGCCGCCCGACCGACTGCTGATCGAGTGTGACCGTCGCCTGGCCCGCAGCGCCAAGATCATCGGCGCTGTCCAGCTCGACCAGCCGTGCGGTGA